>Ga0182014_10001179_pt1 | contig 35292 bp, 26 predicted proteins | sample 612S2DmetaG_FD_120489 | JGI IMG/M metagenome (GOLD analysis project Ga0182014, IMG submission 120489) | Permafrost microbial communities from Stordalen Mire, Sweden - 612S2D metaG | ecosystem: Environmental > Terrestrial > Soil > Wetlands > Permafrost | place: Sweden: Stordalen | collected... | reverse complement strand
TCGGCGCTGAACGGCGTCACCTCGGGCCTGGGTTTTGTTCGCCAACTCGCCGTAGGCGAACTATCGACAGTGGTCGCCAGCCTTGGGGCGGGGACGACCGTTCTACCGTTCGGCGCCCCCTACACCAGGTTCAACGGCCGACTGGGCCGCGAGCGCACCTTCGCGGGGGCCAGTTGGTCAAAGTCTCGCATCCGCGCGGTCCAGAAGGCGGCCGGGGTGACCAGCAACGACGTGCTGACCGCCGTAGTAGCAGGAGTGCTGCGGGAGTGGCTCACCGCCCATGCCGAGCTGCCGAACAAGTCGCTGGTGGCCATCTGCCCGGTAACGGTGCGCAGCCGCGATCACGCGACTGACGAAGACCGGCATGGAAACTTGTTCGGTTTGGGGTTGTGCCCGTTGGGCACCAACCTGGCCGACCCAGTCGAACGGCTGGCCCACATCCATCGTGCGATGACGTGGACGAAGCATCACGTGGCAAGCCGCGGGTCGAACGCGACGACGCTGCTTCTTGCGGCGAGTATCGGGCCCACGGTCCTGTTGCCGATGGTGCCGTTCGCGCCACGGCTGCGCCGCGGCTACAACGTGTCGATCTCCCACGTTCCCGGCCCGCAGGCCGAGATGTACTGGAACGGCGCGCATCTCGAGGAGATTTATCCCGTGTCGGCCGCCATCGACGGGCAGGCACTGAACGTGACGATATGCTCCTATGCCGACCGGGTGACGTTCGGCTATGTTTCCGGCCGCCACGTGATGCCCGACATCGGGCCGCTCATACCGCTGACCGAGCGGGTCCTCGTTGATCTGGAGACTGCGCTCGGAGTGGCGACGTGAAGCCGCTACCCATCAGGAAGAAGGAGACGCACTCATGAGTGTCTACGCGGTGACCGGATCGGCCTCGGGGATGGGGCGCAAGGTCGCGGACAAACTGTGCGAAGCCGGCCACACCGTGATCGGAGTGGACATCAAGCATGCAGACATCGTGGCCGATTTGTCGACCGTCGAGGGACGCCGGACGGCGGCCGACGGCGTCCTGGCGGCGTCGGAGGGCAGACTGGACGGCGCCGTTCTCGCAGCCGGTCTCGGCCCCGGCCAAGGACCTGAACGTCTGCGCTTGATAGCCCAGGTCAACTACTTCGGCGTCGTTGACCTCCTTGACGCGTGGCGCCCCGCACTGGCAGCTGCCGACCGCGCGAAAGTCGTTGTTTTCTCCAGCAACTCCACAACGACAACACCCGCGGTTCCCGCGCGCACCGTGCGGGCATTCCTTGCCCATGATGCCGAGAAGGCGGTTCGCTCCACCCGATTGTTCGGCAAGAATGCTTCGGCGATCCTCTACGCCGCATCCAAGATCGCGGTGAGCCGTCGGGTTCGACTCGAGGCGGTGAAAGACGAGTGGGCGGGCGCAGGCATACGCCTGAATGCGCTCGCTCCGGGCGCGATCATGACGCCGCTTCTGGAGGAACAGCTATCAACGCCGAAGCGGGCAAAGGTCGTTCGTTCCTTCCCTGTCCCGGTAGGCGGTTTCGGCGACGCTGGGCAGCTGGCGGACTGGGCGCTCTTCATGCTGTCGGATGCTGCGGACTTCCTCTGCGGGAGCGTCGTATTCGTCGATGGCGGATCGGACGCGTACTTCCGGGCCAACGACTGGCCGACGCCTGTGCCGGCGTATCGGCTGTTGTCATACTTCAAGCGGTTCAGAGCCGGGGGTCGCGGGGCATAAGGGTCAATTGCGAGCGGCGTGCCGCTGTGGGCCGGCATCTTCTGCGGACACCTCAACGGTCGATAAGAACGATCCCTGGGCCCCTGGGCCTCATAGCGGGCCAACCAGGCGTGCAGCGTCTGGCGCTACACACCCACCTTCTTGGCGACCTGCGAAATCGACAATCCATCGCTGATCACCGCCAACACGGCCAGATACCTCTGCTCAGCCACGCTCAACTCCCTCATCCAGGGAGTGTCAAGGATCAGCCGAAACAACTGTCAAGCATCACCCGAAACCGAAATGTCAAGCATCACCCAGGTAATACAGGTTTTAAGTGGGGCGGGCGGGGCTCGAACTCGCGACCTACGGATTATGAGAATGATTAACGCGCCCGAACCGCTAGAGGAGGAAACTTCAATAGCCACAAAGCGTGCTACGGGCGAGCCACAATGGGGTTGCCGGGAAAAAGCAAGTATCAATAGACATATCCACGGAACTTGGGAGGCCAGGACGTGAGAATCGACGTGATAGACGCCGAAACGAGCGACATCTATCGCGCTCTAGACCAGTACCGTCAGACCTGCCTCGCCGGGCTCCGATCGGCTTTTCTTTCGCCCGATGATCCACACGTGGCAGATGTGTGGACCCCCCGCTGTGCATCGGAGCTGATTGATCGTTTCATCCACCAGCCCGACACCAGCAAGCGGACATTCATCGAAAAGCTCCGTGACCAGCTGGCTCAGTCGACGCAGGAGGCGGTCCAGCTTTTGGTCGAGCTGGCGTGGTTGTACGTCGTGGTATCGCGGCCGCAAGATTATGGGTATGCGTCGAAGCGGCGATTGCTCGATGACATTGCGGCGATCAAAGACGCTACCGGGCCCCCGGGCATGTTCGACGAAGCGTTGCATCAAGGCCTCTTAACACCAGGCACCTCATACTTCACTCGCCGCCCGAATCAGTTGTCGCTGCTGGTCCGTTTCGCGGAGCGTTGGACCAGCGCCTCCGACGAATCACGTCGCGACTGGCTCGCCGATCCGTGGGCATTCCGCGAGATGGTCTTTGCCCTCGATGGAGTCGCCGATCCAACAGAGCGCCACGCGTTGCTTCACCTGATACACCCAGACACCTTTGAAGACACCGTCAGCCAGTACCACAAGCGCCAGATGGCCCAACTCGCCGAGGACAGCGAGGTAGGCGAAAACGACGATCGCACCATCGCCAACGTTCGGCGACGGCTAAGCCAAGAGTTCGGACCAGATTTCAGCTTCTACTCCCCCGACGTCCGCCAGTTGTGGCAGCCGGTCACGACGGTGCCAGACACTGAAATCGACGCGGCGGCGCCCGACCGCGGCGCCTGGCTTATCCGCGGATGGGGCGGTGACTTGGTTCCCGAATGGCTGCAGCGCGGCATCTGCGCGGTCGGCTTCGGCGACTCCTTCCCGTTCGCCATCGAGAAAGGAGCGTCGCGAGAGGAGCTGCGGAAACAAGCTGAAGAGGCCGGCGTAGATATCACCGCCGGCGGGTTCAACCATTACCTCAGCCAGTTGTGGCGGTTCGTCAATCAGGTGGACGTCGGCGACTACATAGTCACGGTCAATGGTCAGAATGTCTACCTCGGCACTGTGGAATCCGATGCGCGCGATGTGATGGGAAAGGTCCGGAAAGAAACCTTCCGGTCTGTCGAGTGGTTGAACGCCGATCAACCGACGCCGCGTCGGGAGATCTCCGAGAGCCTTCGGTCCAAGATGAAAACGCTGCTGACCCTCTCCCGTATCACCGAGGACATCGACGAACTCGAACGGTGGGTCAGCGAGCGCGGCAAGGTCGTTGTCCCGCCGGTAGCGCCGCCCTCAGTTTCGCTTCCCTACGCGACACCGCAGCTCGCACAAGATCTAAACCTCCCGATTTCCTGGCTCAACCAAGTCATCGACCTTCTCCAAGAGAAACGCCAGATCGTTTTGTACGGGCCCCCAGGCACCGGCAAAACCTACCTGGCCCAAGCGTTAGCGGATCACTTCAACAGCCACGGCGGTACAGCAGAAATCGTGCAGTTTCATCCGTCATATACCTACGAAGACTTCTTCGAGGGCTACCGACCAGTTCCTTCGATCGGCGGCGGCGTCCAGTTTGAGATCAAGCCGGGACCGCTACGTCGGATCGCCGACGCCGCACGCAAAGACGGCGAATCACCGTTCGTCCTGATCATAGATGAGATCAACCGAGCGAACCTCGCCAAGGTTTTTGGCGAACTCTACTTCCTCCTCGAATACAGGGATCGCGCGATCGCCCTGCAGTACTCCGATGAAGAGTTCACACTGCCCCAGAACCTGTTCGTAATCGGCGCGATGAACACCGCAGACCGCTCAATTGCACTCGTGGACGCTGCGATGCGCCGTCGCTTTTACTTCGTCGGGTTGGCCCCCGGCGCTGAGCCGATCAAGGGGCTGCTCTCTCGTTGGCTGGCGGCCCGCGGTATGGACGACACCCCGAGTCGACTGCTCGCCGAACTGAATAGCCGACTCGACGAGCCGGAGGCGGCGATCGGTCCCTCTTACCTGATGACTGACGATATCGGCAAGCCGGGCCGGCTCGAAACGATCTGGCAGCACGCGATACTTCCCCTGCTTGAGGAACGCTTCTACGGGACCGGACAGAGCCTGGAGCGGTTCTCACTTGACTCGATCCGGGCAGCAGCAGTACAGCAAGGGAATCCGTGACCACTCTCCGCGAGTGGTCATTCGCCGATGACCTGGAATTGACTGCGGCGCAAGTCGAGACGCTCGCCAACACCGATCGGTTCGTGCTGCGGCCCCAGCCTGGCGCTAGCCAGCGCTGGCGACTGTCAGCGACGAGCTACGTCGGCGTCGCGCGCATCGGTGAGCTGCAGTTGAAAGTGGTGCCGAAAGTAGGGGTACACCGGCTGCTCGAACTCCTCTGTACCTCGCTCGACCGAATCTCCTGGGATGACCAAGAAGTCGCACTCGGCGAATCTGATGACCTACTTCGCATTGTCGCGGAATCATTTACTCGCCGAGCCGAGCAGGTCGTACGGCGCGGCGTCCTGCAAGGTTATCGCAGCATAGAAGAGTCGATGTTCGGCCTACGAGGACGCATCGACATGGGCAGGCAACTGTCTCGTCGCTGCGGTCTTCTACTACCTGTCGAGGTGACATACGACGACTACACCATCGACGTCCTCGAGAACCAGCTGCTACTTGGGGCTGGAATGGTGCTCCTCCGGATGGGTGGCCTTCCCACCGGGGTCGCCAGTCGTCTTCGGCGCCTTGAGGTTCAGCTCGACGGAGTTCACCCGACACCTCCATCGCCGGCACCGGCGCGGGTGGCCTGGACGCGCTTAAATGAGCGGTATCGACCGGCAATCACCCTGGCACGCCTAATCTTGAAGAGCGCCTCGCTGGACATCGAGGGCAACCCGACCGCTACCAGCGACGCCTTTCTCGTCGATATGAACAAAGTATTCGAAGACGTTGTCGGCCTTGGACTCCAAAAAGTCCTAGACGGGACTGACTTTCGGGTCCTCTTGCAACACACGGACTACCTGGACTACCAGCGCTACGTTGGAATCCGGCCGGACATCGTTGTGTGTGACGCATCCAGGTCGGTCGCGGCCATCGCCGACGTCAAGTACAAACGACCATCAACAGACAAGTTGTCGCCCAACGATGTGTACCAAGCGGTCGCCTATGCAACTCGGTACGGGCTCGATCGAGTCGCCCTCATCTTCGCGGAGCCCCCGCCAGTGATCGAGTTGCACGTCGCCGGCATTACGGTTCGCCTCTTATCGGTAGACCTATCAGCCACCCCACTTGAGCGGCAAGGGGCAATGACCGCGATTGCACGAGAATGGCTTCTCCCGCAATCGCTTAGCCTGCTTCAGGAGTGCGAGCGAATTAGCTAGCCCGGCGACCTTGACTGTAGGGGGCGAACTGCCGACGATGCTGGCCCTCTTAGCCTCCGCGACCAGGTAAGACAGTCAGCTGAACTGGTTAAATCGGCGCGCAGGCACGACCGGGGTGGGGGTTAGGGTCGCGACGAACTGACTGCCGATGTCGACTCCCGATGGCGATGCCGTGCCCAGAACGTACTGGGAACCGATTGGAGCGCCGACACTGGCGCAGACCACCTGTCAGAGTGACGCGGACGCTTCGCGATGTTGCGAATCGGTGGGGGCGCAAATACCCCGTCGGTACCCCGAACGCGACCGAACCGGAGCCGCATCGGCGGCGTACCTCATCCATGTACCAGACGAACCGAAAACGCAGGTGACCTCGGTATTTGAGTTAGCAAACAGGGCCTTTGACAAGCCCGTATGGAACGGACGTTCGGCGCTGGAAATAGCTTCCCAAGCTGAATACGCGGGTTCGATTCCCGTCATAGGCTCCACATTTGACCTGCGCCGACATCCGTGGGGGCCCGCAGAGCGTTGCGGCCGTTGCGGCCGGTCCTATAACGGTCCCGCCTACGACTTGAACTCGTTGAAGGTCTTGAGCAGCTTCATTGTCGCGTCGTAGTCCAACTTCCCGCCGGAATATCGCGCCTCGTAGAGGCCCTGGAGGTTGGACGGCAGGGTGGTGCCATCCTCCACCAGCAAGATGAACCTCTTCTTGTAGAGGGCCATCGCAGCGCCGATCTCAATCAGCACGTTGGGGTTGAGAATCTTGTGCTCGGTTCCGCTGCCGTCCAAGAGGGTCATTTCTGCGCCAACATGCACGACCGCGGCATTGCAGGATCTCATGTCGTCCATAACCTTGTCCGGCAGCGACTTCGCCAGGGTCTCGTTCTGGACCGAGACAACCGGCTCGAAACCGCCGAACTTCAACAATTCCTTGAGCTGCTCAACCACGTCGAGGTTCTTGCCGTGCGTGATGAAAACTTTGTTGTTGATGACGCCTTCGGCCTTTACCGGCGCGGTTGGAGTGTGATCGACACCGACGCCCGCTCTGGCGATGTCGACCACATCCGCTAGACCGCCCTCGTCGTCGTCCGCAGCTTGCCCGTCGCCGGTGTCCTCCTCGACCTCAACCTGAGCAGCGGGCGCGTGATCCAACTCGACGTAATCGATACCCTTTACAATCGAAATAACCTGCGCAGCACGGGCATTCGTCATAATCATGTCGTACGCGCGATCCGCGGCATCATTCGGGACACCCATATCCTCCAACACGTTCAGAGCGATGGACCGGTTCGGCACCTTGTGTCCGTTGTACTTGTGCAGAAACTCCCGAATCACGCGAGGTTTCAAAATCGCCTCACGAAACGCGACGACGTCGTCGCCCTCCGACAACGGGGCGACTGATCGCCGACCGAGATCCGTCAGTGCGATCCGGTCGGCCTGGGCTGCGCCGTCCGTAAACCCGTAAGCCACGGCAGAGCCCGTGATCATCTTGAAGGTCGACGACCCTGGGCTAATGTCCATCGCCTTCGCGACCTGCAGCGGAGTAGCAGGCTGCTTCGCATACTGGTCCCTGAGGGCCTCGGCGACCTTCCGCGCGTCCTCTGCGGTGTAGGCGGGAACATCGGCCTGCATCAAATTCTTCTTACGCGGCTTGCCGGACTTGCCGTTGATGCCCGCACCCGCATCCGTCTTCTTGGCGGAACTCGCCACGTTTGCCTCCTCGGGCATTGGTTGCGCTTGGCACCCAAGGTACCGACTCTTCAAAGGATTGTCGAATCTGGCTTGTACTTGTTAATCCGGCAAAAGCATTCACGCTGTTGAAGCCCATGAATCCATGTTTTTGAGAATTTTCTAAGAAGTGCAGCAGGGTAATAGTTCACGCGGCAGTGGGCTCCTAACCATGCGGCGCAACAACGTTCCCGCTGTAGCGCGGCTTCCGGCGCGGCTAGCGCGCCCAGCGCGGCCATGTTGCCGACGTGGTTGTCGGTGTTGATCAGTTGGGCCTACCCGTGTCAGCGTCGTCTTCACGTCGTGGTGGCCCATCAGGGCCGCGATGTCAATAGGTGCACCCCTGCGGTGCGACTGGGGTTGCGCTGAACTGGCGTTGAGCGACGTTTCACGATCATCTGGGGTTGGCAATCGGAGCTGTATCCAGGTCGTGAGTCGAGTTAGCTAGCCGAGCACGTCGCTCCTACCTCAGCCGCCGCGCGCCGCGACGACGCCGCGACGAGCCGCCGAGAAACAGCCCGACTTCGCAGCTATATCGGAGTGACCAGGCTTTTTATGGTGGGGCGGGCGGGGCTCGAACCCGCGACCTACGGATTATGAGTCCGCGGCTCTAACCAACTGAGCTACCGCCCCCGGTGCTGACTAACCGAGGATATAGGCACCTCGACTCACCGACGTCGCCCTGTTTCCTTTGGCGGTGCGCCCAGTGACATGCGTCACGATCACACCGGATCGGGCAGCGTTGCTGTCGCTCAGGCGTTCCTCGGGTTAGTCGCCGCATCAGAGGGTGACTTCGGAACACCGAGCGAGGTAGACATGCGGTACAACACCATTAGCGGGCACAGCCCCGTCGGCGAGGCGGTCTGGATCGTCGCCGGGATCATCATCATGTTCGCCTTCGGCGACGCTTTCGTGCTGTCGGCGCTCGCGTTCGGAATCGTGACGATGACCGGAGCCTGGTTCACCCACCGCCAAGCTGAGCGGCGCGCGGAGAGAAACGACGCGGAGACGGCGTCCGTGACCCATCTTCGCCCGGCCTTGACCGCTCAGCGCCATCTGAAAAAGACTTCAGCCCACGGGTCTCGCGCCGCGTAAACCCAACGCCACTCAGCAACCTTCGAAAGCCTGAGATTGTTTTGTCGGGGATCATGATCCACGCGCCGGTCGCTGTTGTGACGTCCTTGCTTGTCTCGTTGGCCGGTGCGCCGGCGCCCGCGGGGCGCTGGTCGGTACCCCTTGACGTCGCGCCCCCAAGGATCGACACCAGCGTCGCGCACCTGACCTATGACTGCGGAAGTCAATCGCCAATCAGAATCTCGAGCGAAGACTCAACCATCACCCTGTATGGGTCGTGCGGCGAGGTCGATATCAGCGGTGCCGCGAACACGGTGAATTTGCAAACGGTGGCCATCATCAGGGCCACCGGCTCGAGTAACCACATCACGTGGGAAAGCGGGCCGGGCGGCGCCGTCCCCCAAATCAGCAACCCCAGTGGCAGCAACGACATCCGGGGACCCGGCGGCATACAGATCCACTCAGGAACATCCTGAGCTATGTAGGCGGGAGAGGTCGCTTGAAGCTACAGACGATGCTCCACTCGAAAAATAAGTCGCCATATTTGTCGTAGCCCTTGAAGTGGTGGGACACCTGAGCGCGTTGCACCGAGGAGCCGACGAGTTCCCACCCGTGTTCCCCATAGCTCTTGGTGAGTTCGCTTACCTCCACGATCAGGGATTCGAGAGACTCATTGGTGTTGTAGATGAAGCGGTTCTCCCACCGCGGCGGATACCACTGATTGTCTGATGCCAGCCACCAACCGGGCCCGGGCGAAGGGGTGCTCACATGCGGGCATTTTACGGGTGCCGGGTGCAACTGGAGAGATAACTATTCGTGACACCGAGACGAAGAATGGCCGACCCGATTCAATTCGGCGAGCAGACACAGAATCGCATCCCGGAGCGGGCAGAGTGCGATTCTGTGTCTGCTCGGCGCATTGAAGCGAGTGTCAGCTGTACACCGTCTGGCCGTCGACATCGAGCAGGTACCGCTCGGTGCCGTGCTCCACCCTCGGCGCGTCCCCGCCAAGAGCCACCGCGATCTTGTTGCTGGCATTGCGCATGATGTCGAAGGTCAGCTCGACGGCCTCGTCCTCCGAAAACCAAGAGCGCACCTCGGCGACATCATCGGCGACGAGGTGCGCAGGCGTCCAAATTAACCCATCGGCATAGCGAAGCGCTGCTTTAGCGCGCGGCGTCAACTGCGCGGATTCTTCAAAACGCTCAATTTCCTCGTACAACGTCTCCGAACCACCGGCATCGAGGGCGGTGCTTTCACGCAGCGATTTGCACAGCCGGCAGTTGTGTTGAGTCGCGCCGCGCAGCCGCACCAGCTCCGCCGTCACCGGGTCTAGCGCCCGCATCCTCGCCACCGACGGCAGAAAGTCGTTGAACACGACATCGGACGGATCGCTGACGTGATCCCACGAGATCGGCGCGTTCACCCAACCCAGATACTCCGAGCCGACGCCCAGCGCTTCCAGCCCGGCCCGCACCCGGGGCACGAAGTCCGCGATATACATCGACACGACCGCGCCAAACGTGCTGTTGCCCAACGCCTTAAACAGCTGTGACCGTTGCTCGCCGGTGATCGTGGACACGTCGACGCTGAACTGTTCGGCAAAAGCGGCCACCACGGCTTCGGCCTCCGATGCGGGCTCATCGACTTGGACCGCAACCGGCAACGAAGGCAGCGATAACGTCTGCGCGCACACCCGGCGCGCCAGCCCCGCGATACGACCGTCGCCTGGGGACAACGCGATCAAGCGCCCGAATTGATCAGGAAGCAAAGCCATTCTTCATACGCTAGAACGCGCCCGGCCAGGAAGCTACTGCGCCTCACTGACCGACGACATGTGGAAGTCCGGTATCCGCAGCGACGGCATCGCCGCCCGGGTGGCCCAATCGCCCCATTCCCGCGGCAGGGTCAGCTCGCTGAGACCGGCCGCGGTGGCCCGTCGCAGCAGGTCCAGCGGGCTCTCGTTGAATCGGAAGTTGTTGACCGCGGCGGTCACCTTGCCGTTTTCGATGAGGTAGACGCCGTCGCGGGTCAGGCCGGTGAGCAGCAGCGTGGTGGGGTCGACCTCGCGGATGTACCACAGCGTGGTCAACAGCAGGCCGCGCTCGGTGGCCCCGATCATGGCGCCCAGATCGGCCGACCCGCCGGTCATCACCAGGTTGTCGGCTCCGACGGCAACTGGAGCGTCGAATTTGGCGGCGGAGGCCCGCGGATAGGCCAGCGTGTTGATCACGCCGTCGCGGATCCAGTCCACCTGGCTGATCTCCATACCGTTGTCGAACACAGACACCGTCTCCGATGAGTTGCTCGTCGCGACGAACGGCGTGCACGCCAGTCCCGGCGCCATCGGATCGGAAAACATGCTCAGCCCCAGGTCGGTGAGCCGCTCCCCTACCCGGGTGCCGCCGCCGGGAGCGGAGAACGCGCTGCGCCCCTCCTGCGCACCGCGGCCGGCCATCGCCCACGCCATGCAAAGCATCATGTCGGCCACCGCCGACGGCGGCATGATCGTCTCGTAGCGGCCCGCGGGTAACTCGACCCGCCGCGCGGCCCACCCAAGCCTGGTCGACAGCTGCTCGAGCAGCAGATCGGTTGGCACATTGACGAAATCGGGCGTGCCGATGCCCGCCCAGGCGCTGGCGTCGCCGCGTTTGGCGTTGATCTCGACCGCGCCCGCGGGCTGCGTGTAGCGCCGGCGCAGACCCGTCGACGACGCCAGGAATGCGGTCGACACACTGTGGTGCGCATACCCGTACAGCCGGTCAGTGCCGGCAAATCCCCGGCTCAACGAACCGGCCACGTCAGCGAACACCTCGGGCCCGGTGCCGGCCACCGGCGCGTCCCAATCAACGGGCAGCGCGGTGTCGGCCAGCAGCGGCGCGGCATCTGCGGCCTCCGGCGCGGAGCGGGCCGCTTCCTGCGATGCCGCCACCAGATCGGGAATCACCCGCGGGTCCACCTCAGCGGAAACCACGGTCCCGACAAAAGCAGTTTCACCCTGGCGCACAATGGAAATGACCGTCACGGTGCGGCTGACCGAAACGCCGTTGGTGGTCATCGAGTTGCCCGCCCAGCGCAACGTCGCCTGGACCCGGTCGGTAACCAGCACCATGGTTTCGTCGGCGCGGCCGAGTTTGGCGGCTTCCTGCAAAACGCTGTTGACGACGTGCTGCGCGGTTATCATCGGCGCCGCTCCTCAGCATCGCTTCGCTCTGCATCGTCGCCGGCGCGGATCATCGGCCGCCCTCGGCACGGGTGTTGAGCACGTTGACGCCGCGGAACAGCGCCGACGGGCAACCGTGGCTGACCGCGGCGGTCTGCCCGGGCTGGGCCTTGCCGCAATTGAATGCGCCGCCGAGCCGCCAGGTTGACGGTCCGCCCACGGCTTCCATTGAATTCCAGAAATCGGTGGTGGTGGCCTGATAGGCGACGTCACGCAGCTGACCGTCCAGGCGGCCGTTGCTGATCCGGAAGAACCGCTGGCCGGTGAACTGAAAGTTGTAGCGCTGCATGTCGATAGACCAGGATTTGTCGCCGACGATGTAGATGCCGTTCTCGACCCGGCCGATCAGGTCCTCGGTGCTGGTCTCGTCGGGGCTGGGCTGCAGCGAGACGTTTGCCATCCGCTGGATCGGCACGTGATGCGGCGAGTCGGCGTATGAGCAGCCGTTGGAACGTAACTGGCCGAGGCGCGGGGCGAACACCCGGTCAAGTTGATAACCGACGAACACCCCGTTCCGGATCAGATCCCAGCTTTGTGCGGCCACTCCCTCGTCGTCGTAACCGATACTGGCCAACCCGAATTCGACAGTGCGGTCGGCGGTCACGTTCATCACCGGTGAGCCGTAGCGCATGGTGCCGAGTTTGTCGGGCGTAGCGAACGAGGTTCCGGCGTACGCGGCTTCATAGCCGATGGCGCGGTCGTATTCTGTTGCATGGCCGATGGATTCGTGGATAGTCAGCCACAGGTTGGTCGGGTCGATCACCAGATCCGTGGGCCCCGCCGTCACACTGGGCGCTTTGACCTTCTCGGCCAGCAACACCGGCAGCTGCGCAAGCTCCTTGGTCCAGTCCCATACGTCGTGTCCGGCCAGCGCTTCCCAGCCTCGCCCCATCGGCGGCGCCAGCGTGCGCATCGAGTCGAAACTGCCCGCGGCCGGATCGACGGTGACCGCCTCCAGCGTCGGATTCACCCGTACCCGCTGCTGGGTGATCGACGAACCGAAGGTATCGGCGTAGAACGTCTGCTCTTTGACCGCCGTCACCACAGCAGACACGTGGTCCACACCGTCGGCGGCCAGCAACCGCCCGGAGTACTCGGCCAGCACCGCAATTTTGCGGGCCGTGGGGATCTCGAATGGGTCGATCTCGTAGTCCGACACCCAGCTGGCGTCGGCGTACACCGGCTCGGCCGCCAGCTCGACGTGTTCGGTGTTCAGCGCGGCCAGCGTGGTCGCCACATGCACCGCGCGGCGCGCCGTTTCGGCGGCGACCGACGGCGCGAGCTCGGCGTGCGACGCGAACCCCCAGGTGCCCCCGACGATCACCCGCACCGCCAGGCCGATCTCGCGGCGCACGACGGCGGTCTCCAGCTCACCGTCACGCAGCTGGATGATCTCGGTGCTGAGCCGCTGAATCCGCAGGTCGGCATAGCTGGCCCCGGCCGCTTTCGCCGCCTTCAACGCAGCTTCGGCCAGCTGATGGCGCGGCAGGGCCAGGAAGTCGGAGTCGATATCCCGGTTCGGTGTCACGGCTACACCGTAACGACCACGGACTACAGCCTTTGACGGCGCGCCCGCTTTAATTACCTGCATGACCGGCGCGGCGCTGAGGAAACGACGGTGTTGAGGAAACCACCTCGATCCACCGCGCTCGGCTACGCGCTGCTGGCCCCCAGTCTGTTCGGTGTTTTCGCCTTTCTGCTGCTGCCCCTGCTCGTGGTGATTTGGCTGAGCCTGTATCGGTGGGATCTGTTGGGTCCCCTGCGCTACGTGGGGATGGACAACTGGCGGTCGGTGCTGGCCGACTCCGGCTTCGTCAACTCACTGATCGTGACGGCCATCTTCGTGGCGATCGTGGTCCCCGCGCAGACCGTGCTGGGCTTGTTGTGCGCGACGATGCTGGCTCCCCAGCTTCCCGGCACCGGCCTGTTTCGCACGCTGTACGTGCTGCCGTGGATCTGCGCGCCGGTCGCGATCGCGGTGCTATGGCGCTGGATCCTGGCCCCTACCGACGGGGCCGTCGCCACCGTGCTGGGGCACCACATCGAGTGGCTGTCCGATCCCAGCCTGGCGCTGCCGGTCGTGTCGGCGGTGGTGATCTGGGCCAACGGCGGCTATGTCGCGCTGTCTTTTCTCGCGGGCCTGCTGGCCATCCCAAACGACGTCCACGCCGCCGCGAGCACCGACGGGGCCAATGCCTGGCAGCGGTTCTGGCGCATCACCCTGCCGATGCTGCGGCCGACGATGTTCTTCGTCCTGGTCACCGGAGTCGTCAGCACGGCACAGGTTTTCGACACCGTCTACGCGTTGACCGACGGCGGCCCGGATGGTCGCACCGACCTGGTGGCCCACCGCATCTACGCCGAGGCGTTCGGCGCGGCGGCCATCGGACGGGCGTCGGTCATGGCGGTGGTGCTGTTCGTGATTCTGGTCGGCGTCACCGCCGTTCAGCACTTGTACTTTAGGCGGCGGATCAGCTATGACATCGTCTAAATTTCTCGCCGCGAGAGTGCAACTACCGACGGGGTTACTCGGGAAACGCGTCGGTAGTTGCACTCTCGCGGCAATGGGGATTTACCTCGGGCTGGTGGCCGGCGCGCTGATCACCCTGGTCCCCTTTCTGCTTGGTCTGTTGACCTCGTTTACCTCTGCGCACCAGTTCGTCACCGGTGCGCCGCTGCAACTGCCGCGGCCGCCGACAGTGGCCAATTACACCGACCTGGGCGGCGCCGGGTTCGGCCGCGCCTTAGCGGTGACGGCGTTGATGACCGCGGTGATCCTGCTGGGCCAGATGACGTTTTCGGTACTGGCCGCCTACGCGTTCGGGCGTTTGGAGTTCCCTGGACGCGACGCGTTGTTTTGGGTCTACATCGCGACAATGATGGTGCCGGGCACCGTCACGGTGGTGCCGCTGTATCTGATGATGGCCCAGCTGGGCCTGCGCAACACATTCTGGGCATTGGTGCTGCCCTTCATGTTTGGTTCGCCGTACGCGATTTTCCTGCTCCGCGAGCACTTTCGGCTCATCCCGAACGACTTGATCAACGCCGCGCGCCTGGACGGCGCCAACACGCTGGACGTGATCCTGCATGTGGTGATTCCCGCCAGCCGACCGGTGCTGGCAACGTTGACCCTGATCACCGTGGTCTCGCAGTGGAACAGCTTCATGTGGCCGCTGGTGATCACCAGCGGCAGCAAGTGGCGGGTGCTCACAGTGGCGACGTCGGACCTGCAGACCCGGTTCAACTCGCAGTGGACGCTGGTGATGGCCGCGACCACCGTCGCGATTGTGCCGCTGATCGCGCTTTTCCTGGCCGCCCAGCGCCACATCGTCGCTTCGATCGTGGTCTCGGGGCTCAAGTGAGGCCGCCCCCTTCGCGCCGAGACTGCGGCCAGGGCTCTGATTTTCGCCAGATCACGACCACTTGGAAAATTTCAGCAGTCTCGGCGCACCCGATGAAGCGGCGCACAACGTGAGCCGCCCCCGCTCTTCCACGCTGGCCACCGCGGCGCTCGCGCTCGTCGCGGTGTTGTTGGCCGCGACGGCGGCGCTGTTGAACTACTCCGGCGAACCCCACGGCAACAAGATCATCGTGCGGGTACGAATCTGGGGTGACCCCGTCGCCGCGGCATACCGAGAGTCCTTCGAGGCATTCAACCGCGCACATCCCGAGATCGAGGTGCGTACCGACATGGTGGCCTACCCGACATACTTCAACACCCTGCGCACCGACATGGCCGGCGGCAGCGCCGACGACATCTTCTGGCTGTCCAACGCGTATTTCGCCGCGTACGCCGACAGCGGCCGGCTGCTGGACATCGGCAAAACCCTTGGCCCCGGTGTGGCCTCGGCGTGGGAGCCGGCGGTGGTGGACCAGTTCACCCGCGATGGTGTGCTGTGGGGTGTACCGCAGCTGACCGACGCCGGTATCGCGGTCTATTACAACGCGGACCTGCTCGCCGCAGCCGGTGTTGATCCGGCCCAGTTGAATAGCGTTCGGTGGAGCCCGGGTGCGGACGACACGCTACGGCCCCTGCTGGCCCGGCTCAGCGTCGACGCCGATGGGAACGTCGCGGGCACACCGAATTTCGACGGCCAACGGGTGCACCAATGGGCGTACAACGCGGCCAACGACGCACAAGCCATCTACCTGCCCTATATCGGCTCGGCCGGCGGGGTATTCCAGCGCGGCGACGAGTTCGCCTTCGACAATCCCGGCGCGATCGAGGCCTTCCGCTACCTGGTCGGCCTGATCAACAACGACCATGTCGCGCCTCCGGCATCCGACACCAACAACAACGGCGACTTCTCCCGCAATCAATTTCTGGCCGGCCGGATGGCCCTCTTTCAATCGGGCACCTACAGCCTGGCGCCGGTGTCCAAGGACGCCACCTTCAACTGGGGTGTCGCGATGATGCCGATCGGTCCCGCGGGCCGGGTGAGCGTCACCAACGGTATTGCCGCGGCGGGCAATTCGGCCACCAAACACCCGGACGCGGTGCGTCAGGTGCTGGCCTGGATGGGCAGCCCCGAGGGCAACGCCTACCTGGGCCGTCAGGGAGCGGCGATCCCCGCGGTGCTGAAGGCTCAACCGGTGTACTTCGACTACTGGGCGGCCAAGGGCGTCGACGTCACACCGTTTTTCTCCGTGCTGGACGGCCCGCGCATTCAGGCTCCCGGCGGCGCCGGCTTCGCCGCCGGAAACGATGCGCTGCAAAGCTATTTCGACGACATGTTCTTCGGCCGCGGTGACGTCGCGACAATCCTGAGCCAGGCTCAGGCCGCGGCCAACGCCGCCGCTCGCCGTTAGGCACACTCGCCGTGGGGTACCGTCGGTCCGATGGCGAATCAAAAGAAGCCGAACATCGTCATGATCATGGCCGACGATGTGGGCATGTGGAACCTCAGCGCTTACCACCGCGGCATGATGGGCGGGTCTACGCCCAACATCGACAGAATCGCACGTGAAGGCGCGCTGTTCACCGACTACTACGGTCAGCAGTCATGCACGGCGGGACGGGCCGCGTTCATCACCGGTCAGACCCCTTTCCGCACAGGCCTGCTGAAGGTCGGCATGCCCGCGGCCAAACAAGGCATCCAGGATTCCGACCCAACCATCGCCGAACTGCTCAAGCCACTGGGCTACGCGTCGGCGCAGATCGGCAAGAACCACCTGGGCGACCGCAACGAATACCTGCCCACGGTCCACGGCTTCGACGAGTTCTACGGAATCCTCTACCACCTCAACGCCATGGAAGAGCCCTACGACGACGAGTACCCCAAGATGCCCGAGTTCCACGAGCGCTTCGGCCCCCGCAACATCTTGGAGACCAAAGCGACCAACGTCGACGACCCGACCGAGCATCCGCGCTGGGGCCGGGTCGGCAAGCAGACGATCGCCGACGGCGGCCCGTTGCCGCCGCACCCCGGCATGGACCCGAGTGCCAACACCAACATGGAGGACGTCGACGCCGAAATCGTCCGGCGCTCACTGGACTTCATCGACCGCTCCGCGGCGGCGGACACTCCGTTCTTCCTGTGGCACAACGCGACCCGATGCCACGTCTGGACGCACCTGGCCCCACGGTGGCAGGGCAAGAGCGGGTTCGGTCTCTTCGCCGACGCGATGATGGAGCTGGATTGGGAAGTCGGCCAGATTCTCGACAAGCTCGACGAGCTCGGCATCGCCGATAACACCATCGTGCTGTTCACCAGTGACAACGGCGCCGAGGTCTTCAGTTGGCCCGACGGCGGCAACCACCCGTTCCGGGGCGAGAAGGGCAGCACCTATGAGGGTGGCTTCCGGGTGCCGATGGTGGCCAAGTGGCCCGGCGTCATCGAGCCCGGCACCATCGTCAACGAGATCATGGCCCACGAGGACTGGACGCCGACGCTTCTCGCCGCGGCCGGCCAGCCGGACGTGAAAGAGAAACTCCTGACAGGCCTCGATGCCGGGGACAAGACTTTCAAGGTCCACCTCGACGGCTACAACTTCACGCCGTACTTCACCGGCGAGGTTGCCGAAGGTCCGCGCCGCGAGTTCTTCTACTTCAGCGACAACGCCGACCTGATGGCCGTGCGCTACAACGCCTGGAAGCTCAACTTCAAGACCATCGTCGGAAACCTGTTCACCGGCAAAGAGGATTCCACCAACGTCCCGGTGGTCACCAACCTGCGGCAGGACCCGTGGGAGCGCTACCAGACCGAAAGCATGCTGTACGGCCGGTGGTGGGGCGAAAAGCTGTGGACGATGGTGCCCGCGGTCAACATCGTCGGAGAATTCCTTGCGACGTTTGTGGCCTACCCGCCCAGCCAGGCGTCAGGCACGCTCAGCGTCGAGAAGGCCCTCGCGATGCTGCAAGAGGGCGCCCTCAAGAACTAGGAATCCTCAAGAACTTGGGGTCCGGCGAATGCAGCGAAAGCCGATATGGCTCATGCCGGTATCGATCATCTGCGGCCGGCGCGCGGCAGGCCGATAGCGCAGGCAGTAGTTGTCGGCGCACAAAAACGAGCCACCCTTGATCACTTTGCGCGGTATCCGAAACTGCTCTTGCTGGGGGTCGTAGCTGCCCGCTTCGCAACACGGATCACCGGCCCGGGTGTCGGCATACCAGTCGCACGTCCACTCCCACACATTGCCGGCCATGTCGAAGAGGCCATAGCCGTTGGGCGGGAACGTACCGACTGGAGCGGTGCGGCCGTATCCGCGATCGGGGCGCCACGGGAAATCACCGTGCCAGTAGTTGGCCAGGCGCTCCCCCGGCCCCTCCGGTTCGTCACCCCAGGTGTAGGCCGCGCCGGCCAGACCGCCGCGTGCGGCGGCCTCCCATTCGGCCTCCCTGGGCAATTCCAGTCCGGCCCAATCCGCGTAGGACGCAGCGTCCTCGTAGGCGACGTGCACCACCGGATGGTCGGCCCGCTTTTCGATCGATGAGTTCGGGCCCACCGGGTGGCGCCAGGACGCCCCCGGCGTCCAGTGCCACCATTGACTCAGGTGACGCAGATCCACCGGGCCGGCGGTGCGGGTGAACACCATCGAGCCCGGCACGAGATTCTCCGGCGGTGCTTCGGGGAAATCGGCCGGGTTCACCGGCCGTTCCGCAACCGTCAGGTGTCCCGTCGCGTCGGCGAATTCGGCGAACTGTGCGTTGGTGACCTGGTGCGCGGCGATCCAGAACCCGTCGACCGCGGCCTCGTACACGGGAGTTTCTTCGTCATAGTGCTGATCCGACCCCACATTGCAGGTCTGAGCCGGAATCCAGCGCAGGTCGTCGTCAGTCAACATCCTGCGAATATTCAACCATCCGGGAGCGACCGCGCGCGGGGGGTTGTCGCCGCGGTGCCGGGCTTGACCGGGATTGCCGCCATCGCCCGCTCGACCATCGCGGTGATCGTCAGGCTCGGATTCACACCGGGATTGGCCGGAATCACGGCACCGTCGCAGATGAGCAGATTCTGGTAGCCGAACACTCGGTGCTCGCCGTCGACGACGCCCCGCTCGGGGCTATCGGCGGCTATCGCGCCGCCCAAGATGTGTGCGGTGATCGGCATGTTGAACAGCGCTTCGGTGAGCCAGCTCTGCGCGGTCCCACCGGTGCGGTCGGCGAGCCGCTGGGCGAAGTCATTGGCCACCGGCAGGAAGGTGGGGGTCGGGTTGTCCGGATCCTGGCGGGTGGTGAGCCGCAGCCGCCGGCCGAGTATGCGCCGCTTGGGCACCAGCGACAGCGACGTGTCGGTGGTCTGCATGACGCCGGTGATCAGCGAGCGTTGGGACCAGCCGCGCGGATTGGTCACGCGGACAAAGCGAATCGGGTGCCGCGCGATCTGGGCGAGCAGCTTCAGTGGGCGGGTGATTCTGGTGCCATCGCCGGTCAGCAATGTGAACATGAGGCCCATCGCATTACCGCCGGACCCGTACGTGACGGCTTCGACATGACTGTCCCCGGTGGGGTGCACGCTCGAGGTGATCGAAACGCTGCGACCCCATCCTCGGTCGTCCGGTGTGGTGACGGCGGTCATCGCCTCGCTGTTGGTGCGGACCAACTGGCCGAGCCGATCGGATATCCGCGGTAGCGCCCCATCCCGCTTGCATTGGGCGAGCAATTGATTGGTGCCCAGCGCTCCGGCGGCGACGACGACACCGCGCGCGGTCTGCGTGCGGCGGTCCTTGCGGATCCAGGAGCCGGTGCGTTCGCTGGTCACGGCGTACCCGTCTGATCCGTCCGGCGCCCCCAACGGCCGGATCGAGGTGACCGTGCGTTCGGCATCGATCTGCACACCGAGGCGCTCGGCGAACCACAGGTAGTTCTTCGGCAGCGTGTTCTTGGCGTTGTTGCGGCATCCCAACAGACACAACCCGCATTCGATGCAACCCGACCGGGCCGGACCGGCGCCGCCGAAATAGGGATCGGCGTCAACGACGCCGGGCTCACCGAAGTAGACGCCGACCGGGACCGGGCGGAAGGTGTCGGCCACCCCCAGCTCGATCGAAAGGGCCTCGATGGCGTCGTCGGCGGGCGTGCGGCGCGGCTGCGTCACGACACCGAGCATGCCCTCGGCCACTTCGTAGTACTTCTCCAGATCCGGGGCGTCCCCGCATACCTTGCGCCAGTCCTCGAAGAACCCGTCGCCGGCGCGCCAGAGGGTTTGCGCGTAGACCAGGCTGCCGCCGCCGACGCCACTGCCGGTGAGGACCATGACGTCTTTGAACGGCGTGACCCGCAAGATCCCCTTCAGGCCGAGCTTCGGCGCGAAGATCGTTCGGCTCAGCTGCGAGAGCCGCTCGGCGAAGTCGTGGTCCTCGAAGCGGCGCCCGGACTCCAAAACTGCTACCCGATAACCCTTCTCGGCCAGCCGCAGGGCTGACACGCTGCCGCCGAAACCGGACCCGATAATCAGGTAGTCATAGTCGTATGCCAGGCTCATCGTCGGCTCCTTGCCGGTTTCAGATTGGCCGCCGCTTTTGAATTGGTCACTGCCCGGTACTCGCCGGAGAGCCGATCCAGCTGATAAACCCCCGGGCCGGGCGCGGGTCGCCCTGCTGCGGCGAACGCGCTGGGCAGCGGTCGATGCGACGTGCTGGTGGGGATGCGCTCGACGACGTGCACGACATGCGGTCGCCGGTCGGGTGGCAGCTGCCCCAGCGCTGCGGAGAGGTCCTCGGCGTCGAGCGATCGGCCGGACCGCAGCGTGACGGCGGTGGCCGCGATGTCGTCGCCGTCGGCTCCGGGTGCGGCGTAGGTGACGCTCATGTCGATCGCGTCCAGGATGCCGAGGGCGTCTTCGACGGCGGACCCGCCGACCACCCCGTGGGCGGTGGTGACGAGCGAGTCGGCGCTGCCCGCCAACCAGAAGTCGCCGTCCTCATCGCGGTAGAACAGGTCTCCGGTGCGCAGCCAGGCGTCTCCCGCGGCGAACAGCCCCCGATGCGGGCGTGCCGTCGGCGACATTCCCGGCTCGACCCGCGAGAGCATCATCCCGATTTCCCTGGGCCGGCACTGCTCGGCGGAGCCATCCGGGAGCAGGGCCAGCTGCCGGGTCTTCTCGTCGATGCGGGCGATGCGTAGCTCGGGGCTGCCGGGAAGCGGGGTGCCCAGGCAGCCGACCTTTGCGCCGGGCATGTTGACCAGGATCGCGTCGGTCTGCGCGGAGGCGTAGTACTCCACCACCCTAGCCGGGGCGAAACGCTCAATGACCCTGTGCCACAGTCCGACCGGCATCCCCGATCCGATGAAGGTGCGGATCGTGTGGTGCTGCTCGCTGGGATGCGGGGGTGCCTCGACGAGGTCGCGGAGTTGTGTCCAGGTGTAGGACACCACCGTCACGCCGTAGCGGCGCGCTTCATTCCAGAACGTGTCGGGATCGAACCGACTCGCCATCGAAAAGCGGGCACCGCTGGCGATAGCACCGCCGAGGGACATCAACAGGCCCGACGGGTGGTGAATCGGGTTGACACTGAACACCGTGTCGCGCGGTCCGAGGTCGGCCGAGGCCGCGGTTCCGAACGCGGCCCGCGCCCAGCGGGCATTGGTGATCATTCGCGCACGCGTCGAGGGACCGTCACCGGTGAACAAGACGAAGGCGGTCTCGCGAGCCAGGCCGGGATTCGGCCGATACCAGGCCGGCAGGACGACGTCAGCTGGATCGATGCGCTCCAGATCGATCACCCCGTCGACGCCGAGGTCCCGTTGTCCTCCCCCGCCGCCGAGCACGAACACCGCGGCGTCGGTCTGTTCCCGGACGGCGTCGACGTGTTCCGGGTCGGTCACGATGCGGGCGGCGCCACCAAGTTTGACCTCCTCGGTGAGCGACCCGTCGGGCCGCAACAACACGACCACCGCTCCGATCCGGTTGAGCGCGGCGACGGCGATGAGCATGCTGGGGCGGGTATCCATCAGCACGCCAACGGATTCACCCTGGCGCACGCCGACCGACAGCAGTCCCGCCACCACGGCGTCAATACGTGCCTTCAGAGCGGCGTGGGTGTGGGCGCGGTCCTCCCACAAGAATCCGACCGCACCGGGGTGGCCTTCCGCGCGTTCGTCGAGCAGGCAGCCCAGAGACACCCGCGACTCGGGGCGCACCAATTCCAGGCGCAACAGCCGCGGCAGATTGGTGGCAGCGCCCGCCGTGAGTGCCCACGTCGCCTCGATGGTGGCCGCACCCAAGCGCCAACCGGCCTGCATTCCCTGGCCAACCGCCGAGATCAGCGGGTTGCGTCGTCCGCGGCCGGCGGCGGCCTTCGGCGATGCCGTGGCCAGCGGCCCGACGATCTCCGGCATTTCGGTGCCGTTATCCAGATGCGACGCCCAGGCGGCGACCGTCGGCCAGGTGCCGTTCGTTGCCGCTGAACCCACCACGATGCCGAGATGCCCGACCGGCAGCGAGACCTCGTGGATGTCGGCCCGGGGAGCCGCGCGGCCGATGGCCCTGACCGCCTCCGGCTGTCCGATCTTGTCGTTCTCGCCGACAAAGCACAGGATGGGCCGGTCGATGTCGGCCAGCGCCAGCGGTCGCCCGTCGATGACCATGCCGCCGGCCAGCATCCGGTTCTGCGCGATGAACTGGCGCAGTGCGTCGGCCAGCGCCGGAGCCGGCCAGGCGATCCAGCCCTCGGATTCGATGAAGCGCCGCTGACGCTCGTTGGGCAGCAACGCTTCCCGATCGTGCAGCTGCATCAGGAACTGCACTCGTGACCGCGCGTTCTTGATCGGATCGAGCAGCCGAAAGCCTTCGCGGGTAGCCCATCCGGGCAGTCCCGTGCGGTCCAGCAATGCGGCGACCGCGTCCGCGGCGAATTCCATCACGGGCTCGGGCAACGAAAATACGGGCACCGACTTGGTGTCGACCGGGCTACCGAAGGAGATGACGCTGGCCAGGCCCGCGCCGTGGCGATAGGCGGCGACCGAGTACGCGAACACCCCGCCCTGACTGTATCCGCCGAGGTGCACGTCTTTGCCGGTCAGGTCCCGGACGCGGTCGACGATCTCGCTGGTCGCGACGATGTGATCGGCGAGTGTGCGCTGCAGCCCACCGCGTTCATGCTCGGGTGCGCCGAAGTCGACCACCCACGGGTCGACGCCTTGCTCGTGGAGCACACGCACCGCCGACGACGATGACGAGACGTCGTAGACGTCGGCCACGAACATCATCGGCGGGACGAGGACCACCGCCGGCCCTCCGGTGCTGTCGCTGTCCGGGAAATAGCGGCGCAGCCGGTACATCGGCTCCTTGGCAACCACTTCGAACGGCGAGCCTTCTTCACCGGTCTCGAACCCCCCGTGCATGAGGAGCTGCGCCGCGTTGATTGCCACCGCACCGAGCTGGTCGGTCCGTTTGGCCAATCCCGCTCGTTCCATGAGGGCCGTTACTTGATTCGAGATGTCCACGGCGATCCGTTCGGTAAAACCAGTCAGAACTGACTAGATTATGTTCTAGCTAACCAGGGATCGCCGTATCGGTCAATACCTCCGTCCTGGGGTGGTAGCACATTGACCGGCACCAGCGGGGCTGCTAACTTCAAAACCCGTCAGTTATGACTAGTTACGGAACATGTCACCCGCCGCGCATCCCCACCCGCCGACCCGATGTGCGCTGCGAAACGTTAGGGGCGATGCGTGTTAGTAGATGGGATTGTCGGAGGGACGGCGGAGGGTGGCGATATCGGTGCGATCGTGGAGCAACTGGCCGACGCCGAGCGGATGGGATATGCCGGCGTCTGGTCTACCGAGGTGGCAAGGGATCCGTTCCTGCCGGCGTTGTTGGCGGCAGAGCATGCACCGCGTCTGACGGTGGGAACGGCCATCGCGGTAGCGTTCGCACGCAACCCGATGAGCATGGCGACGGTGGCCAACGACTTGCAGTCGCTGAGTTCGGGCAGATTCATGCTCGGGCTGGGTTCCCAGGTCAAGGCGCACATCCAACGGCGGTTCAGCATGCCGTGGACCCGTCCCGCGGAACGAATGCGGGAGTTCGTCGCCGCGATGCACGCGATCTGGGATAGCTGGAGCAACGACCAGCCGCTGGACTTTCGAGGCGATTTTTATCAGCACACGTTAATGCCGCCCGCGTTCCGCCCGGGCCCGAACGTTTTCGGACCCCCACCGGTACTGATCGCCGCGGTCGGGCCACAGATGACCTCGGTCGCTGCCGAAGTGGCAGACGGGCTGCTCGTCCATGGCTTCACGACTGAACGGTATTTGCGTGAAGTGACTGTTCCGCTGGTTAATTCAGTGTTGGAGCGGAGACCAAATCCTGGTTGCGACTTTGTGCTGTCATATCCCGGGTTTGTGGTGACGGGATTGGACGAACGCTCGATGCTGGACGCCGCGGCTGCCGTACGCCATCAGATTGCGTTTTATGGCTCAACTCCGGCCTACTCCAGCGTGCTCGAACTGCATGGATGGGGCGATCTGCACACGGAACTGCACCGCCTGTCGAAAATCAACGCCTGGGACACGATGACCGGACTCATCGACGACACCATGCTCAACACTTTCGCCGTTGTCGGTGAACCCGAGGAGGTGGGCGCGGAGGTGCACCGGCGCTTCGGTGACATCGTCGACCGCTTTTCCTTCTACGCGCCGTACCGACTCGACCCCCAGGCATGCGAGACGATGATCTCCGCGATCCGTGCCGGCCGAAATGTGGCTGCAAAGTAGTCATGGCTGACGGTTTCGGCGAATATGCTTCGACGGCGCCCTCTGCGAGCACATCATTTCGGCGAGACCACCGTTGTCCACACCTGTCGATTCCACGTCAAGCCTATCTGGGCCGGAAATGGTGATCTGTTCGTTGACCTGGGGAACTTTTGCTGTTACCTTAAAACCAGTCAACATTGACTAGTTTGTTTACAGCCCGACAGCAGTCGCGACGGAAGGATCGGAAAAGCAGTGGACATCGTTGATCGAGTTGCGGTTGTAACGGGTGCGGGGTCGGGATTGGGCCGCGCCACAGCACTGGCCCTGGCGAAGGCCGGGGCGCAGGTGGCGGTCTTGGACCGCAACGACGAGGCGGCCCGATCGGTTGCCGCAGAGATCGGCGCACCGGCCGTCCCCGTGATGGTGGATGTGGCCAACCGTAACTCGGTGACCGCGGCCATCGCCGCGGTCGCCGGGATATTCGGCCGCGTCGACATATGCGTCAACGCCGCGGGGATTCCAAACCCCGGGAAGGTTTTTGGAAAGAACGGACCGCTCGATATCGAGCAGTTTCAGCGGGTAATAGATGTGAACCTGGTGGGTGCATTCGATGTCATGCGGCAGTGCACCGAGCTGATGACCCAAAACACGGAGCAGGGGCTTGATGGCGAACGAGGGGTCATCATCAATGTGTCGTCCGGCGCCGCGTTCGAGGGTCAGAAGGGCCAGGCGGCTTACAGCGCGAGCAAAGCCGGCCTGATCGGTTTGATGCTTCCCGCCGCTCGCGACCTGGCTCAGTACGGCATTCGCGTGGTGACCATCGCGCCCGGCCTGTTCGATACCGGCATCTTCGCCGGAGTCGATCCCAAGGTGCTTCAAGGCATTGGCTCGAGCGCGCTCAACCCGTCGCGACTGGGTGACCCCACCGAATTCGCGTCGCTGGTCATGCACGTCATCGAGAACAGATACCTCAACGCGACGACACTGTCGATCGACGCCGGCGCCCGGTTACCCAATGTCTAGCCGGAGCGCCTTCTTGGTGGTGACCCGCTGCGCCCGGCTTCGCCGCGCTTGCGATCACCACGGCCTGCACATCAAAGAGGAATCATGACGGAATCACACAGCGGAATCTCGTACTCCGCGTTGATCGTTGATGCGCTGAACCGGCACCACGACCGCACGGCGTTCATCCAGGGCGACTCCCGGGTGTCCTACGCCGAGGCGGCCGACATCACCAGTCGGATCCGCAAGGTGCTGCAGGACAAGGGCATGGCCAAGGGCAGTTGCGTCGGCGCGCTCAGCGTCAACTCCCCCGAGGTCTGGATGGTGCAGGCGGCGATCTGCCTGAGCGGTGCGATGTACACGGGGCTGCACCCACTGGGATCCGTCGACGACCACGTCGATCTGTGCGAGGACGCCGAGGTCGACATTCTCATCGTGCATCCCAAGTTCGCCGAAGTCGGCGCACAGATCCTCTCCCGGGCCACCAACGTCAAGCATCTGCTCACGCTGGGGCCCGCGGACGTCGGCGAGGACCTGCTGGCGCTGTGCAGCCAGGTTGGACCGGAGACGCTCAGCCGGGGTGACGCCCAGGAAGAAGACATCGCCTGGCTGCAATACACCGGTGGCACCACCGGGCGGCCCAAGGCCGCCATGGTCTCGCACCGCGCGATGGTCCAGTCGGTGTTTTCGCTGAACGCGTCCTGGCGACTGCCGGCCGACCCGCGGACCCTCATCGCGACTCCGATTACCCACGCCGGTGTGCTGCCCGTGCTGCCCACGCTGCTGCGTGGCGGCACCGTGGTTCTGCAGACGGGCTTCGACGCCGAGCAGTGGCTCGCAGCTGTGCAAGACCACCGCATCAACTATGTGTTCACCATCCCCACCGTGCTGTACGCGTTGCTCGATCACGGCGGTCTCGACCGGTTCGACCTGAGCTCGCTGGAGACGGTCGTCTACGGTGCGTCGCCAATGTCGCCGTCGCGCATCGACGAGGCGCAAAAGGCGTTCGGCCCGAACCTGTTACAGGGGTACGGCCAGACGGAGTGCGTCGGCATGGCCACTAGTCTGCTGCCCTCGGAACATGATCCGGAGAACTGGACTTCCTGCGGTCGCGCGGTCGCCGGAGCGGTTGTCGACGTCCTCGACGAAGACGGGCGGCCCGTGCCGAACGGAACCGTGGGCGAACTCTGCGTGCAGGGGCGAGCCGTGATGTCCGGGTACTGGAAGCGACCCGCCGAGACCGCCGAGGTCCTGCGCAACGGCTGGCTTCGCACCGGGGACATGGCGTTACGCAGCGATACCGGCTTCTTCCACATCGTGGACCGCAAGAAGGACATGGTGATCTCCGGCGGCTTCAACGTCTACCCCCGCGAGATTGAAGACGTGCTCGCCGCCGACCCCTCGGTCTCGATGGTCGCGGTAATCGGCGTGCCCGATCCGAAGTGGGGTGAGGCCGTCAAGGCGTTTGTGGTGCCCCGACCCGGCGCTACGCCGGACACCGAAGCGTTGATCGCGAGCGTCAAACAGCGCAAAGGACCGCACCACGCTCCGAAGTCCATCGAGGTGGTCGACCAACTACCCCTGACCAAAGTCGGAAAGATCGACAAGAAAGTGCTCCGCGCCACCTACTGGTCGGGCCTCGAACGAGCGGTGAACTGACATGACCGAAACCACCCTATTGCCCGCCCTCGCCAAACACCAAGCAGGAGGCACTGTTTGGCTGCGACTGCAACGTCCGGCCGCGATGAACGCCATCAGCCCAGGCATGCTGAAGGAACTGAACCTCGCCCTGGACGAGATCGAATCCGACGAATCCGTCCGGGTCGTCGTGTTGACCGGTACCGGCCGGGCATTCTGCGCGGGCGCTGACCTGAAGGCCATGGCCAACGCGGCCGGCGAGGTCGATCCGAGCCAGGTTGTCGAATTCGTCGCCTACGCCGGCCGCACCATCGAGCGGCTCGCCGCGCTTGCCCAACCGGTGATCGCCGGTGTGAACGGTTTGGCGCTGGCCGGCGGACTCGAGTTGCTGCTCGCGAGCGACATTGTGGTGGCGTCGAGCGCGGCGCGCATCGGTGATGCGCACGCGAACTACGGACTGATTCCCGGCGCCGGTGGCTCGGTTCGGCTGTCGCGGGTCGTGGGCCCACACATGGCGAAATACCTGGCCTTCACCGGCGATCACTTTCCGCCGTCGTCGCCGGTGCTGGCGGGACTGGTCAGCGAGATCGTCGAGCCGGACGAGCTCGAGACCCGGCTAGCCGAACTCGCCGCCAGCCTGGCCGACAAGAGCCCGCTGGGGCTGCGTCGAATGAAGCACCTGATCAACGACGCACCCGATCAATCTCTTCGGAGCGCACTCGCTACCGAGCACGAGGCCCTCGCCGAGCAGTGCGCCTCGGCAGACTTCGCCGAGGGAATCGCGGCGTTCGCCGCCCGACGCACCCCGATCTACCAAGGACGATAGGAGATTTCGACAGTGGACGCCCCCTTCACCCTCAGCGAGGACCACCTCGCCTTCCAGCAGTCGGTCCGGACGCTGGCCAGATCGCGCTACGTCGACTCGATGCTGGAGCGGTCGCAAAGCGAGAAGTTCCCGCTCCTCGAGTTCGGTGAACTGGGCGACGCGGGGCTGCTCGGACTCCTGATCAGCGAGTCGGACGGCGGCCAGGGCGGCGACGTGTTGGCGGTCGGCATCGCTGTCGAGGAACTCGCCTACGCAGACCCCTCGATCGCCTACCTGGCGTTCGCGGCGAATGCCAGCAACGCCCTGCTCGCCACGCACGGCAGCGACGAAGTCAAGCAGCGGTGGGTCACCCGCGGTATCGCGGGCGAGGCCGTCATCTGCCTCGCGCTGACCGAGCCGGGAGCCGGGTCCGACGCGGCGAATCTCAGCACGAAAGCCACCCGGGTCGACGGCGGCTGGCGGATCTCCGGTGAGAAGACCTCGATCACCCAGGCCGTGCATGCCGATGTCGCGATCGTCATCGCACAGACCAACCCCGGGGCGGGCGGCAAAGGCATCGGAATGTTCCTCGTCGACATGGCCGATTCCGGGATCACCACGCAGCCCATCCGCGACCCCGGCTTCAAGCCGCTGGGCCGCGGCTCGATCTTCCTCGACGATGTGTTCGTGCCGGACAGCCACGTACTCGGCGAGATCGGGCGCGGATTCGGCATGGTGATGCGCGAATTCGATCTCACCCGAACGCTGATCGCGCTGATGAACATCGGCACCGCACAACACGCGATCGACATGGCGATCGAATACTCCAAACAGCGTCAGACATTCGGCCGGCCGCTGGCGGCCAATCAGGGCGTCTCGTTCGTGATCGCCGAACACAGCACCTACGTGTCGGCGGTACGGGCGCTGGGCTATCACGCCCTCGGACTGCGGATGGCGGGGCAGCCGCATACGGCTGAGGCCGCGATGCTGAAGTGGTGGGGACCGCTGGTCGCGCACAACGCGATCCGCGACTGCATCGTGCTGCACGGCCAAGTCGGCTGGTCCGACGAGATGCCACTGCAGGCCATGCTGCGCGATGTCTCGGGATGCATGATCGGCGACGGCACGCCTCAAATTCAGAAGCTTGTGATAGCGCGCGAGCTGATCGGCAAGGAGGTGCTGGCGCGATGACCACCAACCAAGCGACGACCACCAACCAAGCTGCGCTTCGCAGCGTTGTGGTGGCCGGGGTCGGAATGACCGCATTCGGCAAATTCCTCGACCGCAGCATCAAATCGCTTGTCGCCGAGTCGGTTCAGGCCGCCATAAAGGATTCGGGGATGGGCGACTCCGACAAGGGCATCGAGACCATCTATTACGCCAACACCGCGTCCGGAATCCTGCAGGGCCAGCACTCCGTGCGCGGACAGCACGCCATGCGCGAGGCTGGGCTCAACGGCATTCCGCTGATCAATATCGAAAACGCCTGCGCCTCCGGCTCGACGGCGCTCAATCAGGCCTGGCTTGCCGTCGCGTCCGGCTACGTCGATGTCGCGCTGGCGGTGGGTGCCGAGAAGCTCTATCACCCCGACAAGGCGCTGACCTTCGCGGCGATGGGCAGTGCCCTGGACCAGGATCGGCTCACGGAGATCTTCGCCGAGATCGGTGCGAACGGCGGAGACCAATCGGTCTTCATGGACGTCTACGCCAAAGCGGCCACCGACTACATGGACCGCACCGGCGCCACCCAGGAAGACTTCGCCCGCGTTGCGGTCAAAAACCATGACCACGGTGCGCTTAATCCCAAGGCGCAGTATCGCACCCGTTTCACCCTCGATGAGGTGCTGGCCGCGCGGAAGATCTCCGGTCCACTCACCCTGCCGATGTGTTCGCCGATCGGCGACGGCTCTGCCGCGGTCATCGTGACCACGCCGGACATCGCCGCGCGTTGGGGTGCCGAGCCCATCACCGTGCTCGCCACCATGACCGGCGCGTCGAAACCCGGCGTCGGCGGTCAGCTGGTGGCCGGCGTGGCGAAGCGGGCATTCGACTGGGCCGGCGTCGACCCGGCCGACGTGGACGTGCTGGAATGCCACGACGCCACCTCACCCGCCGAGTTGATCGTGCTCGAAGAACTCGGGCTGGCCAAGCCAGGCGGCGCCGTGGACATGATTCGTAAGGGTGACACCAGCATTGGGGGCAGGCTTCCCGTCAACACGAGCGGCGGCCTGGAAAGCAAGGGCCACCCGATCGGCGCAAGCGGCCTCGCGCAGATCGTCGAGCTCACGGAGCAACTCCGAGGCCATTGCGGCGAGCGTCAGGTCGATGGCGCCCGGATCGCCGTGGCAGAAAACGCGGGAGGCTATATGGGACCCGACGCGGCAGTGGCGACGGTGACCATCCTCGGCGCAACGTCTCGATGAACGGGGACCGGGGCAGCGTCGCCCTGCGCCTGTTCAATCCGGTCGTCCGTGCGGCATCCCAATCGGCGTTTAGCCGATACCACGACGACCTCGACGGGATGCGCGCGTTCTTCGACCGGGCCGGTGCCGCATCGGGTCTGCTCGCCCGGCCCGCACCGGGATGCCGGATCGTCGAGGGGGAATTGGGCGGTCTGCCCACGCGCGAATTCCACCCCGCTCGCCTAAAGCGCGGGCGCACGGTGTTGTACCTGCACGGCGGTGGATTCCTAATGTACGCGCGCAGCCTCTACACCGGATTCCTGTCGCGGATGGCGAATGACCTGCAGGCCCGCGTCATCGTTCCGGATTACCGGCTGGCTCCCGAGCACCCGTTCCCGGCGGCGATCGACGATTGTCTACACGCCTATCAAGCACTGCTGGACACCGGACAAGAGCCGGGTCAATTGATGATCGCGGGCGAATCGGCCGGCGCCAACGCCGCCCTCGTCACGTTGCAGCGGGCCCGCGACGCCTTCCTGCCGATGCCTGCGGGCGCGGTCTTGATCAGCGGTGGCTTCGACTTCTCCTGGTCCAGCCCGTCGATCGGCATCAACGCCCGCCACGACACCGCACTGGGCGCGCGCGGACTGGGATTCCTCAAGCGGTGGTACCGACCGGATGTCGATGCGACGGACCCGCTGATCTCTCCGGTGTTCGGTGACTTCACGGGACTGCCACCGCTGCTGTTCCAGACCGGGAATGCCGAGGTGCTGCGTGACGATTCGGTGCGAGCGACCGAGCGCGCGCGAGCGGCCGGAGTACCGGTATGGCTCGAGGTTTTCCCAGAAGTTCCGCATGCCTGGCATCAGTTGGGGACGTGGCTCCCCGAAACGCGCGACGCCCTGCTGCAGATAGCGCGGTTCGCCAACGCCATCCACCAATGGAGGAGCGCCTCGTGAGTATCGATCACCTATTGCCCCCGGATACCGAATTAGTCGTGCAATCCGCCGAGGCGGTGGCCGCGGTCGTCAACGAACTGCGCGTGCATCAGCCGTCCTGGGAGGCGCTGGGGCCCGACGGCCGCGCCGTCTGGTTGCGAAAGCTGCGGAACTGGTTGCTGGACAACGAATCGCGACTTGTCGATATCGTGACCACCGAGACCGGCAAGCCCCGCGTCGAGGCCGCGTTCGAAGTCATGGTCACCTGCGACGTCATCAACTACTACGCCGACAGGGCCCGGAAGTTCCTGGCCGCAAAGAAGTTACGCCCGCACGGCCCGCTCACCGCCAGCAAGAAACTCACCAGGGTGTACCGCCCGTACCCTGTCGTCGGAGTGATCACGCCGTGGAACTTCCCGTTACTCATCCCCGCTGTCGACGCCGTGACGGCACTGCTGGCCGGGGCGGCCGTCGTCGTCAAGCCCTCGGAGGCCACTCCGCTGTCCGCGTGCGAACTCGCCCGCGGCTGGGAACAGATCGGTGCACCGCCGGTGTTTCGGTGTGTCACCGGCCAGGGCGCAACGGGCGCAGCGGTGGTGGACTCGGTGGACATGGTTCAGTTCACCGGCTCCACCAGGACCGGACGGGCCATCGCCGTTCGGGCTGGCGAACGATTGATTCCCTGCGGCGTCGAACTGGGGGGCAAGGACCCGGCCATCGTCCTGGCCGACGCCGATCTTTCCCGCGCCGCCAACGGGATCGCGTGGGGGGCACTGTTCAACTCGGGTCAGGCCTGCATCTCGGTCGAGCGGGTGTACGTCGAGGCACCGGCCTACGCCCGATTTGTTGCACTGCTCACCGAGCGCGTCTTGTCGATCAGGCAGGGAGCCGATAACGGTTCGTACTCAACGGATGTCGGCGGTCTGGTCACCACGCAGCAGCTCGAAATCGTCAAGAGCCATGTCCAGGATGCCGTGGCGCACGGGGCCACGATCGCGACCGGTGGTGAGACGACCAGCGAGTTCTTCGAGCCCACAATTCTTCTCGATGTCGATCATTCCATGGCCTGCATGCGCGACGAGACCTTTGGCCCGACGATCCCGGTGATGAAGGTCGCCGACGAAGACGAGGCGATCCGGTTGGCAAACGACTCCCAGTATGGGCTGTCGGCAACAGTGTGGACCAAGGACATCGAGCACGGACGCGACATTGCACGACGGCTCGAGGTTGGCGCCGTCAACATCAACGACGCCTATTCCAACCTGTTCTGCTTTCCCCTGCCACAGGGCGGCTGGAAAAGCTCCGGCCTCGGGTCCCGGCTGGGTGGCGCTCAGGGCATCCGGAAGTACTGCCGCCAGCAGGCAATCACCGCGCCGCGCACGCGCAGAATGGAGAACCAACTGCTGTGGTACCCCTACTCGCGTCGGCGCGGCCGCACCGTTGGCGCGTTGCTGCGATTTTTCGTGGCCCGCGATCTCGGGCGCCGATTTCGGCTACCCGCCGGACGCCGAGGTCGCGATCAGGTACCGGTTGCCTCCGAGGCGAAGTAAAGGTCGGGAAGCCGCCGCCACGCTTGGAGCAGTCGCTTCTCCTCCGCGCTGCCATGGCCCGGTTTGCTTGCCGAAGCTCCCAGCATCGAATTGATCACCACCACGCAGAATTCGGGGAACCGTTTGTGGGCGGCGCGCTTCTCGCCGAGCAGCGCCTTGCACAGGTCGAGGTTCGCCCGCGCGAACTCGTGTTCCAGCGGCTTGAGGTAGTCGCGCATGTCGGGATCGTGTCGCGCGGCGATGAGCAGCTCCAGCGAGGCACCACCCAACGGGCCCGAAACAACTTGCCACAGTAGCGAAGCCCAGTCCTCGCCGTCGCGTGGCTCGGTGGCATGCAGCCGCGCCTCGCCGACCTTCGTGGCATACAAGCGGCGCGCCGCCGCGCTGATGAGCTCGCCCCGGGAGGCGAAATAATGCAACAGGACCCCGCGCGAGACGCCGGCTTGCTTTTGCACCTCGAGCGTGGTGGTAGCCGCGTAGCCGCGCTCGATCAGGATCGAAACGGTAGCGTCAAGCAGTTTCCGTTCCGCCGCCTGACGGCGATCACGCTGACTGATCCGGACGGGCGGCGCAGCGGTCGAACTCCTTGCGGTCAAGGCGAACTCCTCAAGTTGTGCGGCAAATTGCCACAGTAGAGAAAATACTACAACTTCAATTATAGTCAACCTTGACTATAATTGCATTTCGGCGACGAGTGGAGAAAGACATGACGACTGGCCCATTGTCCGGTGTGAAGGTTCTCGAAATGGCCGGGATCGGACCGGGGCCGTTCTGCGGAATGCTGCTGGCGGATCTGGGCGCCGATGTAGTGCGTGTCGATCGCCCGGGTGGCGGCGGCATGCAACTGGTGCCGTGGGCCGACGACCTACTTAACCGCGGAAAGCGCTCGATTGCTGTCGATCTCGCGAAGCCTGGCGGCGCCGAGACGGTGCTGTCGTTGGTGGAGCACGCCGACATCCTGTTCGAAGGATTCCGTCCCGGGGTGGCAGAGCGTCTCGGTATCGGACCCGAACCTTGCCTGCTGCGCCGACCTCAACTGGTCTACGGACGCATGACCGGGTGGGGCCAGGACGGCCCGATCGCGCATACCGCCGGACACGACATCACCTACATCGCGCCCACCGGAGCGCTGCACGCGATCGGGCAAGCCGGTGGCCCCCCGCAGATCCCGCTCAACCTCGTCGGCGACTTCGCCGGCGGAAGCCTGTACCTGTTGGTGGGCATGCTGGCTGCCCTCGACGAGGCCCGGCGAAGCGGCCGTGGCCAAGTGGTCGACGCGGCGATCGTCGACGGCACCGCGCATCTGATGACCATGATCTACAGCTGCTATGCGGGGGGAATCTGGTCGGACGAACGCGGAACCAACCTCGGCGACGGGGGCTCGCCCTTCTACGGCGTCTATGAGACCTCGGATGCAAAGTACATGGCCGTCGGGGCGCTCGAACCGAAGTTCTACGCCGAGTTCCTGCGACTGCTCGAACTCCCGTCGGATCCCGCCGCGCAGCTCGACCGCGATACCTGGCCGCAGCTGCGAGCGCAGATCGGCGTTGCCTTCGCCGCACGCCCCCAACAGGACTGGGCAAAGATATTCGACGGCAGCGACGCCTGCGTCGCACCCGTACTCGGGTTGTCCGACGCCCCCGGCCATCCGCAATTGGCGGCCCGCAACACCTTTTTCGTCGGCAATGGCATCACCCAACCATCCCCGGCCCCGCGGTTCTCGCGGACTCCGGCAGCGGTGGACGGCCCGCCTTGCGTGCCCGGCCAGCACACCGACGAGGTGCTCGCTGACTGGCTGGCGGGCTAAACAGTCAAGTCTGACTGTTTCTACAGCTAGCCGGGCAGCACCATCACCGGGACCGGGCTATTCCGAATGATCTTCCCACTGTGCGAACCCAGGAAAACCCGGCGGATCTCGCCGCGCGGTGACGAGCCCACCGCCAGCATCTCGCCGTCCTCCCAGTCCGTCTTGTCGAGCACCTCTTGCCAGCTGTGGCCGGTAACCACTTCCAGCGCAACGTCTTCGCCGACCACGCCCTCGGTTTTAAGGCCCTCCAAAATTTCGTGCGCTTGGGACGCCCACGCTTCCAGGATCGCATCCTCGACGTCCATCCCCACCTCCGGTGGATACATCGTCTTGCCGCGGACCGCGAAGGTGAGCACCCGCACCGGCGCC
>Ga0182014_10001177_pt1 | contig 35312 bp, 33 predicted proteins | sample 612S2DmetaG_FD_120489 | JGI IMG/M metagenome (GOLD analysis project Ga0182014, IMG submission 120489) | Permafrost microbial communities from Stordalen Mire, Sweden - 612S2D metaG | ecosystem: Environmental > Terrestrial > Soil > Wetlands > Permafrost | place: Sweden: Stordalen | collected... | reverse complement strand
CTCCTTGAGCACCATGGTCTTGCCCGCCTTGGGCGGGGAGACGATCAGGCCGCGCTGCCCCCGGCCGATGGGGCCAACCAGGTCGATGATGCGCGCGGTCGCCGACGCCGAGCCGTCTTCCAGGCGGAGCCGGTCGTCGGCGTACAGCGGCGTCAGCGCGTCGAACGACGGGCGGTCGTGGGCATGCGCGGCGGGCAGCCCGTTCACGATGTCGACCTGGACCAGCACGGCTTGCTGGGCACGGGCCCTGGGCTGGCTGCCCCGTGCCGGGGCGGAAGAGCCGGCCGGGCGGGCGGTGCCGTTGATCTGGTCGCCGCGGCGCAGACCGTACTGCTTAACGAGCGAGGGGGGCACGGACACGTCGTCCGGGCTGACCCGGAAGCCGGCTGTGCGCAGGAACGCGCTGTTACCGGCGGTGTCGAGAATGCCGGAGACGGCTGGCTGCGCCGGTGTCTCCGGGGACTGCCCCGGGGGGGGAACCCAGCGGGTTCTGGGCTGAGCCGAGGTCTCAATGACTTCGGCCTGGGCAGGAATTGCCATCAAAGTGTTTCCTTTCGATGGAGAATCGGGCATGCCGAATAGAAGGCGCGGCCGATATGGATTCCGCAAGGGAATCGGCGAAATAAGCGGACTGGCGGACTCGCAACTGGCCAGGTGCGGCATTACCGCTGGCGGAGGTCTCCCATGGGTGGCGATCTCTCCGCAGGCGGGGCCCTGCGGTGAGCGCAGGCCCTGCAGTAGGTAGCGCCCCTTCAGTAACTGGAGACCCCTCAGCAAGCCGATAAGCAGGTAAAACGAGCCAGAAACGGACAGCTCAACGGGACAGGACCACCTAAACGGGGTGCGTTCCGAAGCGAATTCGCTCGACGCCGAGCCTGGCACTTTCACCGGCCTGGCGGAGCAAAAACTGAAATCCCCCGGCGGACTCCCGACGTATATCGCAGGAACTCTCGCTTAGGACAACTATATACCCGAACACCGGGGTGCCGTCAAAACATTCCCGTGGGTTTTCCGGCGGTGGCGGCAGAGGTGGGGCGACCTTCACGGACGGATGGCGGCGGGGTTTCGCGAGCAGACAGCGACCGGGGGCCGGCCCTCGCGAGCAGACAGCGGCCCCGGAGCCCCCTCGCTCGCGAGCGGACAGCGGCCCGGGGGCCGGCCCACGCGAGCGGTGGCGACGGCCCGCGGACTGGCCCCTCGCGACCGGCGGCGGCGGGGAATTTCCGGGCAGCGCGGCGGACGGCGCGGCACGCTCGCGGGTCGGCGCGGCCTGCGGGCGGGCGGCGAGCAGGTCACAGGTTGGAATGCAGCTGATGATGTTTCGGGATCAACCACCATACTTAGGGAGGCACACTGCGTTTCCGATAGAGGGATGAGCATCATGCGCCTGCGGGGAAGCATCGCGATTGACCTGGGGACGAGCAATACGCTCATCTGGGTCGCCGGGCGGGGACTCGTGATCGACGAGCCGTCCGCGATCGCCCTCGACGCCACGACCGGGAAGGTCGCCGCCGTCGGCGAAAAGGCCGACGCACTGGCCGGCAAGGAACCCGAAGACATCGAGATCATCTACCCGCTGCGGGACGGGGTCATCGCCGACCTGAACTCGACGGCACTGATGCTGAACGGCTTCCTGCACCGGGCCCGCCGGCACTCCGGCCCGCTGCGCCCGTCGGTCCTGGTCTGCGTGCCCAGCCGCGCGACGTGGGTGGAACGGCGGTCGGTGGCCGCGGCCCTCGAAGCGCGGCGGCCGCGCGCGATGGTCCGGCTCGTCGACGAACCGGTCGCCGCGGCGGCCGGGGCGGGCGTCGACCTCGCGGCGGGCGCGGGCGCGTTCATCGTGGACGTGGGCGGCGGGACGACCGAGGTCGCGGTGGTCTCCGGCGCGCGCGTGGTGCGGGCCCAGTCGCTGCGGCGGGCCGGGAACGCCATGGACGACGCGATCATGCACGCGGCCCGGACGGAACTCGGCCTGATCCTGGGGCAGAAGGCGGCCACCAGCCTGAAGATGGCGCTGGGCCTCACCGGCGGGACGCTCGGCTGGGCCGAAGCCGTCGGCATCGACGCCGCCCACCGCACGCCACGGGTCGAGCGAGTCCCGGGCAAGCTGGTCGCCACCGCGCTGGAACAGACCGTCGCCACCATCATCCGTTCGATCGAGGAGATCCTGTCGGACATTCCGCCCGGGATTGCGGAGGACGTGGTACGCGGCAAGATCCGCCTCGCGGGCGGGGGCGCCCTGCTGCCGGGCCTGGCCAACAGGATCGAGTCGTCCTCGGACATCGCCACCGTGGTGGTGGACGATCCGCTCCGTTGCGTCATCCGGGGCGCCGCCGAACTCCTGGAGCGCGGCGAGGAATTCGGTGCCGTAGGACTGGCCCGGTAGGACTGGCCCGGGAACGCTGCCCGGGAACGCTGCCCCGCGAGGACTGTCACGGGAACGCTGCCCCGGGAGGACTGCCCCGGGAGGACTGCCCCGGGAGGACTGCCCCGCGAGGACTGGCGGCTCCGGTCTGCCCCGATTGGCCGAAACGGACCTGGTGAGCGCCGTCGGCGCGTGCTCCGTCATCGGGCCGGGGCGATGGGCTAGCGTGCTCACGCAAGATCATCCACCGGCCAGCGCCCACAGGAGACGGAACATGAGGCTCAGTGCGAGGAACCAGCTCCCGGCCCGGATCACCGCGATCAACGGCGGTCAGGCCACCGCGAACGTCGAGATGGACGCGGGTGGCGTGCGTCTCGTGGCCTCGATCACGGTCGAGGCCGTCCGCGAACTTGACCTGGAGGTGGGCGACATGGTCACTGCCGTGATCAAGGCGTCGGACGTCATCGTGGCCAAGGAGGACTGACCGGCGGGGCTGTCCCGGCGGGGGCTGTCCCGGCGGGGGGGGACCCGGCGGGGGGGGACCCGGCGGGGGGGGTGCGGGGCTACTCGACGGTGAGCGTGTGCGACACGGCGTTGCGGACGACCGCGGACAGGTCGTTGGTGCTCTGGTACACCCTCCGCTGGAGCGCCGCGCCGTTCCCGCGCGCCAGCAGGGCCTGCATCAGGTCGGTGGTCAGGCCGTGGTGGCCCGCCTCGGCGTCCGCCTCGGCGAGGGCGTCGCCGAGGTGCCGCAGCAGCGCGCGCACGACGGCCGCCGCGGGGGCGGCCTTTCCGGTCACCGGGTGCACCAGGTCCTCGCCCAGGCCGGAACGGCTGGCCCGCCAGTAGGACAGGTTCAGCGTCTCCAGCCGGACCGCCGGCGGGGGCTGGCCGAGCCGCCACTCGCGGGCCGCGGTCTCGACCAGCGCCCGGGCCAGGGAGGCGAGCAGGACCGCGTCGTTGACCCGCAGGCACACGTCGGCGACGCGCAGCTCCACGGTCGGGTAGCTCCGCGACAGGCGGGCGTCGAAATAGACCATGCCCTCGTCCAGCAGGGTTCCGGTGCGCAGCATGGCATCGACCGTCTCGTGATAGGCCTGCGGGGTCCCGAAAAGCTCGGTGGGCCCGGACGACGGCCACCGGCCCCACACCTGCCGCCGGTAACTGGAATACCCCGTGTCACGGCCCTGCCAGAACGGCGAGTTCGCGGTCAGCGCGAGCAGGGGCGGCAGCCAGGGGCGGATACGGTCCAGGACCGCGACCCCCTCCTCCTCTGAATCGATGCTGATGTGCACGTGGCAGCCGCAGGTGAGCTGCTCCTGCGCGGTCATCGCGTACAGCTCGGACATCCGCACGTACCGCTCGTCCAGGGTGACCGACGGCCTGATCGGCAACGGCGAGGTGGCCAGGGCGGCGACCTCGGCGCCGATACGGTGCGCGGCCCGCCCGGCGGCGCCGCGCCGCTCGACCAGCTGGGTCACGAGGTCGTCCAGCGAGGCGCACGGCCTGGTATCCGTCTCGATCTGCTCCCGCTGCAGTTCGTGTACGGGCCGGTCGTCAACGACGTTCCCGGCCTCGCCCGCCGGTGCGTCCCCGGCGTCACGGACCGGCGCGTCCCTGACCCCTATGGCCACGCTCACGCTGGCGGGCGCGGGGTCGTATCCCCCGGCGGCAGGGTCATCACCCGGCTCCGGGCGCGCGACCAGGTCGGCCAGCGCGACGGGGACGCCGGTCTCCGCGTCGACGAGCAAGAGCTCTTCCTCGACCCCAAAGGTTCGCATGCGCCAGCCTCCGTCACAGCCGTGGCTCTCACGGTCTGACTGATCATTGCCCGGTAAACGGCGGCCTATGAGGACGGGAGGCTACCTAAAAGCGCCTTCTGAGCAGGGAGCGACGGAAGAGAAGTGCGGGGCCGGAATCAGCGGGTAGAGGGCAGGCGCGGCCGGCGCGTGGGACCGGCGCAGCCCGGCGGGTAGGCCCGGCGGGCGGATCGGGGCGCTGGCGGACGGGCGGGCTAGGCGCTGGGCAGCAGAGAGGCGGAGGGAAGCAGAGGGGCGCTGGGCAGCAGAGAGGCGGAGCGGCAGCAGAGGGGCAGAGGGGCGGAGGATTGACCGCGGCAGGGCCGGGTAGGGTCGAATCTGAGTTCGAAAAAGGAGAGATGACATGAGTAACGGACCGGTGGAAAAGGATCCGGAAGACTGGACGACCGGCGACGAGCCGATGACCGCGCCGCAGGAGTCCTACCTCCGCACGCTCGCGCGGGAGGCGGGCGAAGACGTACCCGGGGACCTGTCCAAGGCGCAGGCGTCGGAGCTCATCGACCGGCTGCAGGACCGCAGCGCGCGCCTGCGGAACGGGTAGGCCCGCCCAAGTGCCGGGGCGGGTATAGCCTGGCCTACCCGACGTACCGATCAGGGCATGGAGGAGACGGCACCCGATATGGCTGACAGCGAACCTGACGACCCGATGGGTCTCGACCAGGTGGACGATATGACCATCGGGGCGGAGACCGACGATCAGCTGGGCGACGAGGACACGCTCGGGGACAGCCCGACCGGCGATCCGCTCGACACCGGAATCATCCCGCCGGATAAATGGTCAGCGGGCGAGGGATTCGGGACGACGGAGGCCGAGGAAAGGGCCGGCGAGTCGCTGGACCAGTTGCTATCCGAGGAAGTCCCGGACATCGACCCGTACGCCCAGGCGGAGCGGGAAGACGAGGACGCCGACACCGAGAACGAGTTCCTCGAGGAGGACGACCTGCCCGATCCGCGGGCGGGGCGCCTGGTGGCGGAGGACGAGGGCGCGCACCCGGACGAGGAGAAGGATCTCGTGGCCAGCGACGTGGGCATCGACGCCGGGGCGGCCGGCGCCGAGGAAGCGGCCGTGCACGTGACCGACGAGGACAAAGAGAGCCGCTAGGGCACTCCGGCGACGGCTTCCTCCCGTTCTTCGGCCCGCTATGGCTGGGCGGCCGCTCAGGACTGGGCCGCACCGCGCGGTGCACCGGTGCCGTCCAGGACGGCGCGGGCCCGTGCGGCGCGGACCGCGGCCGACAGCGACTCGATGTCGTACTCGCCGTGATGGCGCCGGCCGTTGACGAAGAACGTCGGCGTCCCGGACACCCCGGACAGGTCGGCCGAGTCCACGTCCTCGGCGACGTGGCCCGCTCTGGCGTGCGCTCGCATGTCGGCCTTGAACCGGTCGATGTCCAGGCCGATCTGCCCGGCGTAATCCAGGAGATCGCGGCCGGTCAGCGCGCCCGGGTGGTCAAGCAGCAGGTCGTGCATGGGCCAGAACTTGCCCTGGGCGGCCGCGGCTTCGGCCCCCTCGGCCGCGAACTCGGCGTGCGGGTGGACGTCACGCAGCGGCAGATGCCGCCATACGTACACCAGATCGCCGAAGTCAGTGAGCAGTTCGCGCACGATCGGCTCCGCGCGGCCGCAGTAGGGGCACTCGAAGTCGGCGTACTCCACCAGGGTGACCAGGGCCGTCTCAGGGCCGCGCAGGTGGTCGCGGTGCGGGTCGACCGGCACGGCCAGATCGATGATCGCGTCGGCCGTGCCGAGCAGGGCGCGGATCTTCAGCCGTTTCGGCAGCATCGCAGTCAGCCGGAACACGATCCAGGTGAGGCCCGAGGCGCACAGCGCGGCCGACAGCACGCCGGCCTTGGCCTCCTGAAGCTCGGTGCCATGGAAGGCAAGCGACGCGATCAGCAGCGACACGGTGAAGCCAATTCCGGCGATGGCTCCGGCGCCGGCCACCGCCGCCCACCCGATGGGCGGCCGGATGCGCCCCCGGCTCAGCCGCGTGACCAGCCAGGCGGCTCCCACGGTCCCAGCCGGCTTTCCGGCCACGTAGCCGACGAGAATGCCGAGCGTGATGGGAGACGAATAGGCGCGGGCCAGGAAACCGCCGCTGATCGTGATCCCGGCGTTGGCCAGGGCGAACAGCGGGACGATGACGTAGCTGCTCCAGGGGTGGAAGATCTGCTGCAGCCGGTCGTTGGGGGAGATCGCCGTCCGGACTCCCCCCTTGGCCGCCTGGGCGAGCTCGGCGGTGGGCTGCTCCCGGAACAACCGGAACAGGTCCGTGGCCTGCTCCAGGTCGTCCCGGCTGGCGGAACCGGCGTACGCCAGCAGGCCCAGCACCAGGCCGACCACGACGGGATCCACTCCCGAGGAGAACACCGCGATCCACGCCGCCGCCCCGAGCACGAGGTAGACCGGCCCGTACCGGACGCGGCGGAACCGGGCCAGGGCGGCGAGGGCGAGGAAACCGGCGCCGGCCAGCAGCGGAACGGGCCGGACGCGGCCGCTGTAGACGACGGCGATGACGACGATGCCCGCCAGGTCGTCGACCACCGAGAAGGTCAGCAGGTAGGTGCGGACCCGGTCGGGAAGCCGGCGGCCGACGAGGGCGAGCGCGCCGAGCGCGAACGCCGTATCGGTGGACATCGCCACGCCCCAGCCGCGCGCCGGCGAGCGCCCGGCGTTGAAGGCGAGATAAATGGCGACGGGCCCGATCATGCCCCCGATCCCGGCCACCAAGGGGAGCGTGAGCCGGCTCCGCTGGCGCAGCTCACCCATGTCGAACTCGCGACGGGCCTCCAGCGCGACCACCAGGAAGAAGAACGTCATCAGCCCGGAGTTCACCCAGGTGTACAGGTCGCCCGACAGGCTCGCACGGCCAAGGTGGAACGACAGCTCGGTCCCCCAGACCGTGCCGTAAGAGCGCGGATCTATGTTGACCCAGGCCAGGGCGGCCACCGTCGCGGCCAGCAGGACGGCGGCGCTGCCGGTCTCGGTCCGGAGAAACTGGCGCAACGGGGTGAGATTCCGGGCCCACGCCGTCACCCCGGACGGCAGAGGCGACGCCGGGCGGGATGACGTCATAGCAGGATTCTCTCCTGCACCAGCGCCAGCCGATGTGCGCGGGGGCTCGGCCGGCGCGGCCGAAGGCGCCCTGGCCGGGCAAAACGTCGCCGTCCCTGGCTTAACTTCCGTCACGGGGGGAAAGACACAGGCGACCGCCCAGATGATTACGGTCCGGTTCTTGCCCAGTGACCGTGACGGCGGGCGGCCCTCGCAAGGGGAGTGAATAGATGATCCGCAAGATGCTGTTGCTCGGGGTCCCGGTCGCGCTGGGTATTGCCATCGCTCTCGGGTGGCCGGACATAATCCGCTTCGCGAGGATCAGGCAGATTTCCCTGGGCACGGGCCGTCCTGAAGCGGTGCCGGCCGAGGGCAGGCGGTCCTACCCGGAGAGCCGGGGATTCCGCTCCACGGACGGCACCGGTGACTTCGACTCCGCGCGGCGCGGCGGCCCGGCGCTCTTAACGGCGCGATAACCCGGCGCGGAGGCACTAAGGCGCCAACCTCTCGTCGCGCCGGCTCACGCCCCGGATCGCGGAATGCCGGGGCCCGGCTCGCGGACGGACGCGGGCGGGACTCCAGCAACGGCATCGCCCGGGGCGCGACCACCGTAGACAGCAGGACCGCGCTGGTCGACCGGGTCACCCAGGCGGAGCCGTTGAGCTGCAGCAGGGTCTGCTGAAGCTCCGCGTTCGACGCGGCGGCCACCCGGCACAGCACGTCCCCGGTACCCGTGGTCGCGTACGCCTCGAGCACGCCCGGGATCGACGACAGATCCCGGTGCAGCTTGTCCAATGAACCCTGGGCGATTTCCAGGGTGACGAACGCCTGCACGGGGTAGCCTGCGACAACGATGTCAATGTCCGGGCCGTAGCCGGTAATCACGCCGACGCGCTCCATCCGGTCCAGCCGTGACTGCACGGTCGCGCGGGCCACCTTGACCGTGCGCGACAGTTCCAGGATGCCCGCGCGCGGGCTCTGCCGCAGCGTGGTCAGCAGCGCCAGGTCGAGGGCATCGAGGACAGGTTCATCGCTCATTCCATCTCCGCTCACAATAGATGAGCAACTCGTATAGCTATTATGCCGTTTTACCCGGCAAGTTGACCAACATGCGCAGTCGCGATGGGCTTGCTTGCGCAGCTGAGTCCGGGCGGGTTCTGATGGCCACACGTCCAGCCCCCCGCAACGGCGCGGGGGGCTGCACCGAAAGGCGAACCCAGCGCAGGAAGAGGCCAGCCGTGAGCATCGACCAGACCCTGACCAGCCAGGAACGGCTCGCTGACCTTGACGTCGATCAGCTCCGGCAGCTCGTCGGGCTGGTTACCTACGACGCCGCCGGGGATCCGTTCCCCGTCACCGGCTGGGACGCCGTAGTGTGGGCCGTCGGCAACGCCACCCAGGCCGCGCTGTACTACCAGCTCGCCTTCGGCATGGAACTGGTCGCCTACTCCGGGCCGGAGACGGGCAACCGGGACCACCACGCGTACGTGCTGCGCAGCGGGGCGGTCCGGTTCGTCCTGCAGGGCGCGGTCTCCCCCGGCAGCCCGGTCGCCGACCACCACCGGCGGCACGGTGACGGGATCACCGACATCGCCCTGGAGGTGCCGGACGTCGACCGGTGCGTGACGCACGCCCGCCGTCAGGGCGCCACGATCATCGAGGCTCCGCACGACGTAAGTGACGAGCATGGGACCGTTCGGCTGGCATCGATCGCCACTTACGGGCAGACGCGGCACAGCCTCATCGACCGGTCCCGTTACCATGGCCCCTACCTGCCCGGATACGTGGCGCGGCGGCCAGTGTCCCCCCATGGGGGCGCCCGGCCCACTGGCTCGCCAGGCGCGCCGGGGCGGTACTTCCAGGCGCTGGATCACGTGGTCGGCAACGTGGAACTCGGCCAGATGGACGAATGGGTCGGCTTCTACCAGCGGGTCATGGGATTTGTGAACATGGCCGAGTTCGTGGGCGATGACATCGCGACCGAATACTCGGCCCTCATGAGCAAGGTGGTCGCGAACGGGAACCACCGGGTGAAGTTCCCGCTCAACGAGCCCGCCATCGGCAAGCGCAAGTCGCAGATCGACGAGTACCTGGAGTTCTACCAGGGCGCCGGCGCGCAGCACCTCGCGCTGGCCACCAACGACATCCTCGCCACCGTCGACGGTCTGCGCGCCAACGGCATCGAGTTCCTCGGCACCCCGGGCTCCTACTACACCGATCCCGCCCTGCGGGCCCGGATCGGCAACGTCCGTGTCCCCGTCGCGGAACTGCAGTCCCGCGGCATCCTGGTGGACCGGGACGAGGACGGTTACCTGCTGCAGATCTTCACCAAGCCGATCGGCGACCGGCCCACGGTCTTCTTCGAGCTCATCGAGCGGCACGGGTCGCTCGGCTTCGGCAAGGGCAACTTCCAGGCACTGTTCGAGGCGATCGAGAGGGAGCAGGAGAAGCGGGGCAACTTCTGATGGCGCACTACCGCCACTACGGCGACATCCCGCCCAAGCGGCACACCCAGCACCGGCGCCCGGACGGGGGGCTGTACTACGAGGAGCTGATGGGTACCGAGGGGTTCAGCTCGGACTCCTCACTGCTCTACCACATCGGGGTGCCGTCCGCGATCGTGGACGCGATGACCTGGGAGCCGGGCGACCAGGCCACCGTCCCGAACCACCCGCTCAAGCCGCGGCACCTGAGGCTGCACGACCTGTTCCCGGAACAGGACTGGAAGGCCGCCGACCCGGTCACCGGCCGGCGGCTGGTCCTGGGGAACGCCGAGGTGCGCATCTCCTACGTGGTGGCCGGGGAGACCTCGCCGCTGTACCGCAACGCGGCCGGGGACGAGTGTGTGTACGTCGAGGCGGGCGCGGGCACCGTGGAGACGGTGTTCGGCGCGCTGCCGGTCCGCGCGGGCGACTACGTGGTGCTGCCCCGGTCGACGACGCACCGCTGGCTCCCGGACGGCCCCGGGCCGCTGCGCTGCTACGTCATCGAGGCGAACTCGCACATCGCGCCGCCCAAGCGCTACCTGTCCCGGTACGGGCAGTTCCTGGAGCACGCCCCGTACTGCGAGCGGGACCTGCACGGACCGGGCGAGCCGGTGCGCGATACGGGCACCGACGTGGACGTGCTGGTCAAGCACCGATCATCGCGCGGCGAAATCGTGGGGACCCGGTACGTCTACGCGACCCACCCATTCGACGTGGTGGGCTGGGACGGCTGCCTGTACCCGTACACGTTCAACGTCGGGGACTTCGAGCCGATCACCGGCCGGGTGCACCAGCCACCGCCCGTGCATCAGGTGTTCGAGGGCGACGGCTTCGTGATCTGCAACTTCGTGCCGCGCAAGGTCGACTACCACCCGCTGTCCGTGCCGGTGCCGTACTACCACTCGAACGTGGACTCCGACGAGGTGATGTTCTACTGCGGCGGTGACTACGAGGCCCGTAGGGGCTCCGGGATCGGGCCGGGCTCGGTCAGCCTGCACCCGGGCGGGCACAGTCACGGCCCTCAGCCGGGCACGATCGAGCGCAGCCTGGGCGCCGAGTACTTCGACGAGCTCGCGGTCATGGTCGACACGTTCCGCCCGCTGGAGCTGGGGGAGGCCGGAACGGCCGCCGACGACGGTGGCTACGCCTGGACGTGGTCCGGCCCCCGCTAAGGTGCCGTTACTGAGCTGCCGTTACTGAAGTAATCGTGCGGGACCGGACCGGAGGCCCGGCCCCGCACGGGGCCCTTCCGGCCCTGTGAGCTGTCCTCAGGCGACCGTGTCCCGCTCCCGGCCGGACAACAGGACGTGGGTGAGCGCGGGCCGCTCGAGCTGCTCGTTGAGGTGCTCGTCCAGCCGCAGCCCGTTCTCGGTGGCGACGGCGTGCAGGTAGATGTCCGGCCGTGGCAGGGCCAGCACATCCTCCGGCGCGTACGGAATCCGCTCCCGTTCGGACACGTCCACCCGGCGGCCCAGCGCGCGCAGGACCGCGGAACTCATCCGGGTCAGGTCCCACAGCGCCTGATGCCGGTTCTGCCGGTACTCCAGGTCAACCTGCGCCATCGCGGACAGGCCCACCTCGGTGAGCACGTCGACCATCATCGCGATCTCGACCCCGTAGCCGGTCACGAACGGGATGCTGCAGAGTAGCTCGCGGCGGGCGGCGAACTCGCCCGCGAGCGGCTGCACGAACCCGGCCAGCTCCGGGTAGTAGAAGTTCAGCAGGGGCTTGGCCATCAGCTCGGTGACCCGGCCGCCGCCGTCGACGACCGACTTGCCGTCCTGGGTGAACGGGCGCCGGTAGGCCGCCTTGCTGAACTGGACACCCGGGTCGGTAAGCAGCGGCCCGAGCGTGCCGTAGATGAAGTGCTCCTGGAAGTCGGTCGAGTCGGCGTCGGCGTACATGACGATGTCGCCGCGGGCCACCGACAGGCTGCGCCACATGGCGTCGCCCTTGCCGTGGGCTCCCCCGTACTCCGGGAGCAGTTCGTTTTCCGAGTACACCTCCGCGCCGTGAGACCGGGCGATGTCCGCCGTCCCGTCGGCTGAGTCGGCGTCGACGACCACGACCTGCTCGATCAGCCCGGTGCGTTCGTTCAGCTGGGCGACCGTATCCAGGATCGGGCCGATGGTGTCCGCCACGTTGCGGGTGGGCAGCACCAGTGTCGTGGTGAGCGGGTTCCTTGTCGCGCCGCCTTCGGCGAGATCCCGGAAGTCACGGAAGTGAAATGAGCGCTGCTCAAACCATTCCCACACAGTAATATTCATGTACGACTTTCGTTCAGGCCCGCGGATGACATAAGTCCAGCGGGGAGACTTCGACTAGCCTGACCTATTTAGTACGTCGTACTCGCAACCAGCACCCTGCCGGAGCGGATAGCAGAGCCTATGCACCTCTCATTGACGGTAGGTCACCGGATGTTTCAACCAGGTAAACAGCAGCCGTGAATTAGCTGAGGAACGTACGGGTCAGCGGGTGTATGAGCAGCGATGGGCGATTAGGCCGGCGGCCTGATGAACAGGGCCGGGTGATTAGGTTAACCAGCCACGCCGGCGGCCCGGGTCATTGGCCAAACGGCCCGGCCGGGCGGGGCCGGGCGATTAGGCCGGGCGGGCCGCTCAGACGGCACCGCGAACAAATTCCAGGGCCTCTAGCGCCAGCGGGTGCCAGGGCAGCGCGGATGCCGGGTCCAGGCTCAGCCACTCCTTCATCGGGGTGCCTTTGTTCGCATCGAACCGAATCCCCTCCCCGGCGGCCACAAGGGCGTCCACGCGCGGGCGGGGCAGCTTCAGCACCAGGTGGCCGCGTACCAGCATGGCGAAGATCTTATTGTCGACGCGGAGCGCACTGCGGCCGAAACCGCGGCCGCTCCGGGGCGGCGTCACCCCCGGAACGCCGAGGATGTCATCGACCAGGACCTCGAACCGCTCCTCCGGCGCGGCACGGTTGGGCCCGGTCACAGCTGCGGGAAGGGCTGCGTGGACTTCCGCTCGGACAGCAGCGCGGCCGTCCCGATGATCTTGTCATCCCGGGCGGCGACGAGCCCTGTCTCCTTGTCCGGGTACTCGAACTGCGCCAGCACGTGCCGCATCGCCTCCAGGCGAGCACGCTTCTTGTCGTTGCTCTTGACCACCGTCCACGGCGCGTCGGGCGTGTCCGTGTAGAAGAACATGGCCTCCTTGGCCTCGGTGTAGTCGTCCCACTTGTCGAGCGACTCGATGTCCATCGGGCTGAGCTTCCACCGCCGGACCGGATCGATCCGCCGGATGATGAACCGGGTCAGCTGCTCGGTCTGGGCCACCGAAAACCAGAACTTGGTCAGGTGAATGCCCGACCGGACGATCATGCGCTCCACGTCGGGTGCCTGCCGCATGAACTCCAGGTACTCGGCCGGGGTGCAGAAACCCATCACGCGCTCGACGCCGGCCCGGTTGTACCAGGAGCGGTCGAACAGCACCATCTCGCCGTCGGCCGGCAGGTGGGTGATGTAACGCTGGAAATACCACTGGGTCCGTTCCCGCTCGCTCGGCTTCTCCAGGGCGACGACGGTCGCGCCGCGCGGGTTGAGGTGCTCCATGAAGCGCTTGATCGTGCCGCCCTTGCCGGCCGCGTCCCGGCCCTCGAAGACGATGACCAGCTTCTGCCCGGTCGCCTTCATCCAGTTCTGCAGCTTGACCAGCTCGATCTGCAGCAGGCGCTTGGTGTGCTCGTACTCGTGCCGGGACATCCGCTCCGAGTACGGGTAGTCCTCGCGCCAGGTGCCGACGGGGCGGCCGTCGGGGTAAAGCAGGACCGGGTCGTCATCGTCATTGTCGTCCACGGTCAGCCCGGCCAGGAGAGCCACGTCAGCCGGGTCCTTCGACCAGGGGGACGGCAGAGCGTAGGGGCTGGGGATGGCGTGACTGGTCATCTTCCTACCTCATCACACGAACCGGCCCCGGCCGAAGCCCCGGAGACCGCGGCCAGCGCAGGATTCACCTGTTGTTTTACCAGGCGAACGGGAGTGCAGCGCACGGGTGCGGTACACACCCGGCCGGGGGCTGATCGATAGACTCGGCGCCCAGGCCGCTGCCCGAGGAGGCGTATCCCGTGCCCGACGAATACGACGTGGTGGTCATCGGCGCCGGCCCCACCGGCGAGAACGTGGCGGACCGCGCCGTCAAGGCCGGGCTGACCTCGGTGATCATCGAATCCGAGCTGGTGGGCGGCGAATGCTCGTACTGGGCCTGCATGCCCAGCAAGGCCCTGCTGCGCCCGGTCGCCGCGGTCGCCGGGGCCCGGCACCTGGAAGGGGTCCGGGGGACGCGGCTCGACCCGCCCGGGGTGCTCGACCGCCGCGACTCCTTCGCGTCGCACTGGAAGGACGACGGGCAGGTCAAGTGGCTCAACGGCGCCCACATCGAGCTCATCCGCGGGTATGGGCGGCTGACCGGGCCCAAGACGGTCTCGGTCGGCCAGGCGGACGGCCCCGCAGCGGAACTGCGGGCCCGGCACGCCGTCGTCATCGCCACCGGGACGAGCGCCATGATCCCGCCCATCCCCGGCCTGGCGGAGGCGCGGCCGTGGACGAGCCGGGAGGCCACGAGCTCCGGCGTTGTGCCCAAGCGGCTGGCCATCCTCGGCGGCGGAGTCGTCGGCAGCGAAATGGCCTGCGCGTGGCAGGCGCTCGGGGCCCAGGTGACCTTCATCGTCCGCGGCGAGCGGCTGCTGAACCGGATGGAGGACTTCGTGGGCACGATGGTCGCTGACGGCCTGTCCGCCGCGGGCGTCGACGTCCGGTGCGGGATCAGTGCCGTCGCCGCGGAACGGCCCGGCGCGGGAGGGCCGGTCACGCTGACGCTGGACGACGGCACGACGGTGGAAGCCGATGAAGTGCTCGCGGCCACCGGCCGGACACCACGGACGGATGATCTCGGCCTGGAGAGCGTCGGCCTCGAAGCGGGATCGTGGCTCGACGTCGACGGCACCTGCCGGGTGAAAGAGATCGGGGAGGGCTGGCTGTACGCGGCCGGGGACGTCAATCACATCGCGCTGCTCACCCACATGGGCAAGTACCAGGCGCGCGTGTGCGGCGACGCGATCGCCGCACGGGCCCGCGGCCAGGAGCCGGCCACCACGGCCTGGGCCGACCAGTCAGCCGTCCCGCAGGTGATCTTCACGATGCCGGAGGTCGCCTCGGTGGGCCCGACATCGGCGGAGGCCGGGGCGGCGGGCCGGAACATCCGGGTCGTCGACTACGACCTGGGCGGTGTGGCAGGCTCGAAGCTGTTCGAGGACTCCTACACCGGCAGGGCCCGGATGGTGGTCGACGAGGACCGGAAGACCATCATCGGCGCGACGCTGACCGGGCCGGGCGTCGGCGAGATGATCCACGCGGCCACCGTCGCCGTCGTCGGCCAGGTCCCGCTGAGCCAGCTTTGGCATGCGGTGCCCTCGTATCCGACGATGAGTGAGATATGGCTGCGCCTGCTCGAGGCGTACGGTCTGTGACGTCAGGCCCCGCTGCGGGGACAGCGCACATTAACGAACAGCGCACATTAACGAACGGCGCACATTAACGAACGGCGCACATTGACGAAAGGCGCTTCATGCATTCGGTGGGACTGGTGCTGCATCCGCAGCGAAATTCCGCGGAAGCCGTCGAGGCGGTGCTCGGCTGGGCGGGCAAGCGGGGCATCTCCGTCTACGGCATCGCGAACGAGATCGTCCGGCTGAACTGCGCGGCGCTGCCGGTCAGCGACCGGGAGCTGGGCCAGCGGGCCGACCTGATCGTGAGCCTGGGCGGCGACGGGACCATGCTGCGGGCGATGCGGCTGGCGGACGGCCAGCAGACCACGGTGCTCGGGGTCAACCTGGGCAAGCTCGGCTTTCTGGCCGAGGTCGACGTGCCCGACCTGCCCGACGCCCTCACCGCCATCGACAGCCAGGAGTTCACCATCGAGCCCCGGCTCGCGATCGACGCCACGTTCGGCGGGCAGACCGTCACCGCCTTCAACGACGTCGCCGTGGTCCGCGTGCCCGGGCACCCGTCGGCCGTCGTGTCCGTGAACGTCAGCGGCCAGCCGTTCGTCAGCTACGCGGCGGACGCCGTGATCGTCGCCACCCCGACCGGGTCGACCGCCTACAGCTTCTCCGCCGGCGGGCCGATCGTGCAGCCCGCCGTCGAGGCCCTGCTGGTGACGCCGGCCGCCCCGCATTCGGCCTACAACCGCGGCTTCGTGCTGTCCGTCGACGAGACGGTGGAGCTGGACATGCTGCCGACCAGCGGCCGGCTGGCCGTCGAGGTCGACGGCATGGTCGAGGGGTACACCGAGCCGGGCGAACAGGTGACGATGCGGGCCCGGCCGCACGCCGCGAGCGTCATCCGGCTCGGCCGCACCACGTTCTACCAGCGGGCCCGGCGTAAGCTCCGGCTCACCGACTCCGCCGAGATCCCGCTGAGCCCCGCCGACGGCGGGCCGCTGCAACTGAACAACCCGCTGACCCATGGCGACAGCGAGGGCGCCGCGCAACTGAACACGGGCAACTGAACACGGGCACCTGAACACGGGCACCTGAACACGGGGCAACTGAACACGGGCACCTGAACGCGGGGCAATCGAACACGGGCCGGCTGAACCCGCCGCAGTAGGCCACCGCCCGCCACAGTAGGGTGACGACCGGCATGACCAGGGCACGGCTGGAGGCGGAATGTACAACCCGAAGGTGACCGTCATCGGTGAGGCCCTCATCGACCTCGTCCCCGGGGACGCGCCGCTGGCGTACAGCGCGACCCCCGGGGGGAGCCCCTACAACGTGGCCATCGGCCTGGCCCGCCTGGGGCGGGACACCACGCTGATGGCCCGCCTGGCCGACAACGCCTTCGGCCACATCCTGCGGGACCGCGCCCTCGGCGAGGGCATCGACCTGGGCGCGTCACCGCAGGCGAGCGAGCCGACCACGCTGGCCGTCGTCTCCGTCGACGGCACCGGCACTCCCGCCTACGACTTCTACTTCGACGGCACGGCCGACTGGCAGTGGACGGCCGAGGAGACCAGCCACATACCCGACCGCACCGCGGTCCTGCACTTCGGGTCGATCGCGTCATGGACCTCCCCGGGTGCCGCCCGCGTCATCGAGCTCGGCCGCCGGATGCGGGATCGCGGTGACGTGCTGGTCAGCTACGACCCCAACATCCGGCCCAGTCTCCTGGGGGATCGTGACCACGCCCAGCGGATGGTCGAGCGCGGGCTGCGGGTCGCGCACGTGGCCAAGGCCAGCACGGAAGACATCGCGTGGCTGTACCCCGGCCAGTCGCCGGAAGACGTCGCGCGGCACTGGCTGCAGCTGGGGGTGACGGTCGCCGTGATCACCGACGGGGCCAACGGCGCGGACCTCTTCACCGCCCCGGGCCCGCCGCTGCACCGCCCGGCGCGTGAGGTGAAGGTGGTGGACACCGTGGGGGCCGGCGACTCGTTCACCGCCGGCCTGCTGGCCTCGCTCATGAGGCGGCAGTGGCACACTCCGGCGCGGCTCGCGGAACGCACGCCCGAGGAGCTGTCGGCGGTACTGGACGACGCGATCGTGGTGTCCGCGATCACCTGCGAGCGGGCCGGGGCCAATCCGCCCCGGCTCACCGAGCTCACGGACACGAGCTGGGGCCGGGGATGACCGCCAGGTGCCGGGGCCCCCGGGCAGGCAGGCACGGCGCTTTCGGCCCCGGCATCACCCAGGTCGCTGACCCGGGGGGCCGCTAACTCGAGGCGCGGTCAGAGCTGGGGGACGCGGAGCTCTGCTCCACCGTCCGGGCGCTGGCCTGCGCCCCCGGGTGACCGGCCTGCGCGGCGGCCTCCCGCTCGACCTCGGCGTTGATCTCCCCGCCGAGCAGGATCGCGGTGCCGGCCAGGTAGAGCCAGAGCAGGAGCAGGACGACCCCCGCCAGCGCGCCGTACGTCTTGCTGTAGGAACTGCTTCCGAACGCCGAGACGTAGAAGGACAGGCCCAGCGAGGCGGCCAGGAAGATGATCGTGCCGACGAGGCCGCCCGGGCTCACCCACTGCCATTTCGGCGACTCCCGGTTGGGGCCGAAGTAGTAGTAGCTGGAGAAGAGCAGCGAGACCAGGATGATCGTGATCACCCAGCGGACGACGTCCCACACGATGTTGAACCCGGTGCCGTGGAACGAGATCAGCGAAGAGACCTCTTTGCCCAGCGGGGCACCCTCAACGATCAGGACCGAGGCGATCCCGCCGAGCACCACGGTGCACAGCATGAGGGTGAACGCCTTGGTCCGCTTCTTGACGAACTTCGCGTTCGCCGGCACCTCATAGGCGACGTCGAGCGCCGTCTCCAGCGCCACCATGCCGCCGGAGGAACTCCATAGCGCCAGCACGACACCAATGATCAGGGTGATCAGGGAGCCCTTGGCCGATGTCCGGGTCGTCGCCGAACTGACCGCGTTGTCGAACACGGTCCGGGCCCCGGCCGGCAGGGCACTGTTGAGACCGTTGACGATCTTATGCACCTGGTTCACGTCCAGATGGAGAAGGCTCACCACGCCCAGCAGGGCGACCAGCGCGGGGAACAGGGCCAGGAACCAGTGGTAGGCCAGGCTGCCCGCGGCCATGGAGCAGCGGTCCTTGGAGTACTTCTTGCCGGTCCGCTTGGCGGTGTTCAGCCAGCCGGTCCTGCCGATCTCCAGCGGGCTGTCCGGGCCGCCGCCGACGTCCCGCACCGGCGGGATCGCCTCGCCCGACGGGTCCTCGGCCAACGGCGTATCCGCTGGTGGCGGGACCGTTCCGGTTCCCGGCCGGGCCTTATGCCGCGCCGGGGACGTGTCTCGCCTCGACAGCCTCACGGTGCCCCCTCCTCGATCGTCGTCTCCGGACTTCGTGCCCGGCATCGCTTACCGCCTGCGCCTACCCGGCCATCGTGCTGGCTAACTACCCGGCGTGCTGGCTAACTACCCGGTCCGGGGGCACGTTAACGAGTGACGTAGCGGGCCACGCGGCTAGTACGCTCCGGCCTATGGTTGTGCGGATCTGGCGGGCGCTGCGGGACCGGCGGGCGCTGCGGGACCGGCGGGAAACGGGCGGGGGCGGCGGAAACGGCGAGCACCATGGCGATGTGGGCGTTGGCATCTCCAGGACCAGCCAGACCGTCGCGCTGACCCGGGCCCGGATGGAACGGCCGCACAGCGCCGACGGCGATCCCGGCGCCCAGGCCCGGCTGTGCGAGGGCATGCGGACGACGCCGGCCACCCGGCTGCGGCCCATGCTGACGGCGCGCACCCGGTTCTTCGACGAGAGTGTGCTGGGCGCCCTGGCCGGGAACGTCCGGCAAATCGTGATCTGCGGGGCCGGCTACGACGACCGGGCGCTGCGGTTCCGGACCCGGGGCGCCCGGTTCTTCGAGCTGGACCAGGGCCCGACCCAGGCGGACAAGGCGCGGCGGCTGGCGGCCATGGGCACCGACCTGTCCGGGCTGACGCTGGCCACCGCGGACTTCCGGCGGGACGACGTCGCGGCGGTCCTGGCCCGGTGCGGGCACGACGCCGGCCAGCCGACGCTGTTCCTCTGCGAGGGACTGCTCATTTACCTGGACCGGCCCACGCTCGCCCGGTTCCTGTCCGGGCTCGCCTCGTGCGCCGCGCCGGCCAGCACGCTGGCCGCCAGCCTGGCGGTGCACGACGAGAGCCTGCCCACCGAGCCGGTCGTCGCGGCGGCCAACGCGCGGCGGCGAGTGGGCCGGACCGAGCCGTGGCGGACGATTTTGCCCGAACGGGCCCAGCTGAGCCTGCTCCGGAGCACCGGGTGGCACGCAGCGCGGACCGTCGACGCCGCCGACCTGGAGGAAAGCGCCCCCGCGGGCCGGACCCTGCTGGTCACCGCGCGGCCCGGGCCACCCGGTCCGGGCGGGAGCCCGGTCGGCCGGACGGAACCGTTACGGGGTCAGCCGGGCGGTCAGACGGCCCTTCACGCCGGGCCACTCGTCTTTCAGCACGCTGAAGACGACGGTGTCGCGGAAGCTGCCGTCTTCGCGCCTCATGTGCCGCCGGAGGACTCCTTCCCGGGTGGCGCCGAGCTTGGCGATAGCGGCCTGCGAGCGGGTGTTCAGCACGTCGGTCTGGATCTTGACCCGGCCGTAGCCGCAGTCCTCGAAGCAGTGCGCCATCAGCAGGAGCTTGGCTTCGGGGTTGACCTGGGTGCCCCACCAGCGCGGCCCGTACAGCGTCGCACCGAGATGGATGCTCTCCTGGCGCAGGTCGGCCTCCCCCAGCGAGGAGGTGCCCACCAGTGTTCCGGCCCGCCCAAGGTCCCCGTCCGCGATCAGCCGGATCGCGTAGGCGGTGCGCCCGCCTCCGTTGCCGTCGGGCGGGCTGTCGGGGACCAGGAACCGCGAACGGGCCAGATCGCGCGCATCCTCCGGGGAGGCCGGCCGACGGTGCATGACGTAGCCATGGGCGTAAACCGCCGGGTCAGCCAGAATCGGGTACAGCTCGTCAAGGTCCGCCTCGCCGAGCGCGTCAAGCCGGACCCATCGCCCGGCCAGGGGCTCGCCGGTGGGCAATGTCGTCCGAGCGGTTAGTGGGCTGGTCATGGGCGCGCTCCTGCACTGGGCTAGTTACTGGTAGGCGGCGGCCTGGAGGGCGAAGAGTTCGGCGTAGCGGCCGCCGGAGGCGAGGAGGTCCTCGTGGCGCCCAGTCTCCAAAACGCGGATGCCCGGGAGGAGGTGCCATGGACGGCGGCTACCAGGAGGTGATGAGGCGGTCCTCGGTTACTACGGCGGTGACGAGGTTGGCGGGGGTGACGTCGAACGCGTAGTTCAGCGCGCGGGTGCCCGCCGGGGCCACGGGGACGCCCTGTATGTGGGTGACCTCGTCGGGGTCGCGCTGTTCCACGTCGATCCGCCCGCCGTCGGGGGTGGCCGGGTCGATGGTCGATTCGGGCACCGCGACCAGGAACGGGATCCGGGCGTGCCGGGCGGCGAGCGCGAGGCTGTAGGTACCGATCTTGTTGGCCACGTCGCCGTTGGCGGCGATCCGGTCCGCCCCGACCACGATCGCGTCGATGAGTCCCCGGCTGATCAGGTACGGGCCCGCGGAGTCGGGGATGAGGTAGTGCTCGATACCGAGCTGGCCGAGCTCCCAGCAGGTCAGCCGCGCGCCCTGCAGCAGCGGCCGGGTCTCGTCCACGATGACGTGCCGGACGCCCCCGTCGTTGTTCAGCGCCCGGATGACGCCAAGTCCCGTGCCCCAGCCCAGGCACGCCAGGCTGCCGGTGTTGCAGTGCGTCCCGATCCGGAGCGGCTCCGGCCCGCACGTCTCCCGCAGGTAGCGGGCCCCGCGCTCGCTCATCCGGTGGGTCGCGGTGACGGTCGCGGCCATCGTGGCCAGCGCCGCAGCCTCCACCGCCGCCACCCCATCGGGGATCGCGGCCGCGGTCGCCTCGGCCTCGCGGCGCAGGTTGACGGCCGTCGGCCGGGCGTCCCCGATGCGCTTGACCGCGGCGGCGAGCTGGGCTTCGTCCCAGCCGTGCTGCTGTGCCTGCCGCACGGCCAGGGCGACCCCGAGGGCGCCCGCAGCGCCGAGCACCGGCGCGCCGCGGATGGCCAGCCGGGTGATCGCGTCCACCAGCTCATCGACCGTGGTGAGATGAAGCATGCGGACCTCGTGCGGGAGCGCGGTCTGGTCGATGGCGACGACGTGCCCGTCACGCCACCCCAGGACCTCCAGCACCCCGCCGGGGGGAACGGAACCGGATTCCATACGAGCGAAGCTACCCGAGGAGGAATTGCGCCATGCTGCTCGGTGCGCTGCGCGCGGAGGTGGCCGCGGTCTGCGGGCAGCTCGCCGCGGCCGGCCTGGTCACCGGAACGTCCGGCAACGTGAGCGCGCGCGACGGCGACCTGGTAGCGGTGACGCCGAGCGGGCTGGACTACGCCGCGCTGACGCCCGGACTGGTCGGGGTGCACCGGCTCGACGGCTCACCGGTGGAGGCCCCGCTGCAGCCGACCAGCGAGCTGCCGCTGCACCTGAGCGTCTACGCGGCGACCGGTGCCGCCGCGATCGTGCACACCCACTCCCCCGCCGCCACGGCGGTTTCCGCGCTGGTGGAAGAGATACCGGCCGTGCACTACTACGTCGCGCTGTTCGGCGGCCCGGTGGCCGTCGCCCCGTACGCCACCTACGGCACGGACGAGCTGGCCGCCAGCGTCGTGGCCGCCCTGCGAGGCCGCACCGGTTGCCTGATGGCCAACCACGGCGCGGTCACGATCGGCCCCGGCCTGGCCACGGCCCACAGCCGCGCCGCCTCCCTGGAGTGGCTGTGCGACGTATACCTGCGGGCCGCCTCGGCCGGGACGCCGCGCCTGCTCCCGCCCGGCGAGATCGACCGCGTCGTGAAGAAGATCGCCACCTACGGCCAGCAGCCGCCGCCCTGACCGCCGCCCGCAGGGCGGTGCGCCGTGCGGGGCATGACGCAGCCCTCGTCCTCCCCGCGCTCAACCCGGCCGCGCTGGCCCTGCCGTCATACGAGCCGGAAGGTGCCAGCGGGCAGGAAGCGGGTCTTTTTCTGGTTCGTCGCCGAGGCTGGATCAGGCGCGGTGCTCAGCGAGGTGGAGCGGGTCGATCACGGCGGTTTTCACCGTCGGTGCCCGGTGCGCCGGTTCACTTGTCTTTATGCTGCCAGGGGAAGGGGGCGAGGTCAGGTTCGACCCAACTGGTCCTCGCCGCGATGCTCGCCAGCGTCGAGGATCGATAGAAGTGGCTGAGCAGCTTCTTATCGAGCAGCGCGGGGTGCTGGCCGGTGAAGGTGCCGAAATCGGCGGCGTTCGACTGGCCGGCGTGGTGGCCCACCAGTTCGACCCAGGCGCGGCTGACGGTGGCGTTGTACTTCTGTGGGGCGCCCGCGTAGCGGGCGACGCCCTGGATGCCGTCGCTGACCAGGTGTATGGCCGCGGCGGTACCACAGCGGCGTACGGCGAGCCAGGTCAGGTGGACGTGCTGACGATGCCCGAACCGTTCGGCGCCCGACATCACCTCTGCCATCAGCTCCGGAAACGGCGCCGCCCCCTCGTTAGCGCCAGGGTCGCTGTGCGCGGGGAGCCGGGACCGGTCGGCCGGGGCGGCCGGCGGCCCGGGTACCGGGTGCGGATGCGCCGGGTGGCGAGGACGCGGGTGGCGGTCGCGTGCGGTCATGATCCCTCTTCGGTCAGTGCGTTCAGGACGGCATGGAAACCGGCGATCGCCTCGGTGGGCAGATCCTTCAGTGCGCGGCGCTCGAAGTCGGCCAGGGTCCGGGCGATGACGGCGGCGGCCTCGCGGCCGGAGCCGGTCAGTTCGACCAGTACGGAGCGGCGGTCGCCGGCGCGGCTGCCGCGGGTGATGTGGCCGCGGCGTTCGAGCCGGTCGAGCACGCTGGTGAGCGTGGTGGGGCGGGCTCCGACCGCGGCGCCGAGCTGGGAGACGGTGCGGCCCTGCCCGTCGGCGAGGTTGGCCAGGGCGTTGATCTCGGAGGCGGTCAGGTCGAGGTCGGCGAGTTCGGTGGCGATCAGGTGCAAGGTGGCGTGGGTCGCGCGCTGCAGGGCCAGCAGCGCCGATCGGGGCAGCGGCACGGACTCCAGCTTCACGATTTCGGATATTACGATATCGGATTAATACTTCGCAAGTCCGGGAGGGTTTTGACACTCCCGCCTTCTACGGTGCCGGCGCTCAGGTTCGCACCGGGTGCTCGTCAGGGACGACCAGCAGCGCATCTGGGCCTACCATGATGGTGCGGACTTGGGCGGCCCGGCGATGGCCAGAGTCGCCCGTGACTACGGCTACACGCTTGCCGAGCTGCGAAAGCTATAGGACGGTCTAGTGATGAGCGCCTTGCGGGTCGAATTGTTCTTCGACGACGAAGCCGGCAACTGGCACTACCGCGTCCCAGCCCTGCACATCAACGGCGGAGGAACGCGGGCCCGGGAAGATGCCGAGCGTGAATGCCTGTCAGCCATTGCCTTCGCTCTTGAGGGTGACCCTCAGGACTACGATACCGACGCCGAAACGGTCACCTTTGACGTCAACGTGGCGCCAGCGGCCTGAGTAACGAGGGCGTGCCGGACGCAAGCAATTGCGGGACGACTTTCCTGGATCAGGGCGGCCTGGGCGATGTTGTTCTGATAGCTGATCCACAGGTGACGGCAATCCCGGTCCGGGACAACGGCGAGGGGCTCGCTGATGTGCGCGACCCGGGCCTTCGGGTCTCGTCGTACCGGGCGGCGTGACCATGATCGGTGCCGGTTCTCCGCAGCATCTGCGGAAAGCTGACGCCGATCATGAAAGGGGTCACGGGCGTGGGCGGGGGCGGGGCGGGGAACGAACCGGGGCGCGGGGCCATTGGGCCCGGACCGGACGGAGGCATGAATGGCCCTGATGTTCCTGAACGGCGGCGGGATGCGCGGCGGTCCCGTGCACCGGCACATCGACGGCGTCCCGCTGGTCGGCGAGCGCCGCACCGCGCCGCGGTACCGGTTCTACTCGATCCGCGACGAGTACCCCGGCCTCTACCCCGCGGAACGGGCCGGTGCGGACGGCCAGCCGATCCTGGGCGAGCTGTACGACGTGCCCATGGGGCTGCTGCGGTCGCTGCTGGCCAGCGAGCCCCCGGAGCTGGAGCTCTCGATCGTCGAGCTGGAGTCCGCGCAGCTTTCGTTCGGCATGATTCTGCGCGATGAAGAGCAGCGGCGCGGCCGCCATGCGGACATCACCAGCTACGGTAGCTGGCGCGCCTACCGCGCCACGCTCAGCGGCCCGGTCGGCGCATGAACGATTTCGACCTGGTGCTGCGGGCGCGGCGGATGGTGACGCCGGACGGTGAGGGGCCGGGCTGCGTCGCGGTCCGCGGCGGGACGATCGCGGCCGTCGAGCCGTCCGCGACCGCGCTCACGGCAGGGCACGCCGGGACGGTGGTCGAGCTGGGTGACGACGTGGTGCTGCTGCCGGGGCTGGTGGACACGCACGTACACGTCAACGACCCGGGCCGGGCCGACTGGGAGGGCTTCGCCACGGCCACCGCCGCCGCGGCCGCGGGCGGGGTCACCACCATCGTCGACATGCCGCTGAACAGCCTGCCGCCGACGGTGGACCCGGCCGCGCTCACCGTCAAACGCGCGGCCGCCGCCGGGCGCTGCCACGTGGACGTGGGTTTCTGGGGCGGCGCGATCCCCGGGAACGGCGCGCAGCTCGGTCCCCTGCACGACGGCGGGGTGCTCGGCTTCAAGTGCTTCCTGCTGCCCTCGGGGGTCGATGAGTTCCCGCCGCTCAGCCCGGCCGAACTCGAAGCCGGCCTGGCCATCGTGGCCGCGCTGGGCTCGCAGATGATCGTGCACGCCGAGGACCCGCACGTGATCGGGCAGGCGCCGGAACCGGCTGGGCGCGGGTACGGGACGTTCCTGCGGTCGCGGCCCGGGGACGCGGAGAACCTGGCTATCGGGCTCGTGCTGGACCTGGCCCGCCGGACCGGGGCCCGGGTCCACATCCTGCACCTGTCCAGCGCGGGCGCGTTCGGCCAGATCCGCGCCGCGCGCGCGGAGGGGGTCCGGGTCACGGCCGAGACCTGCCCGCACTACCTGGTCTTCAGCGCCGAGGAGGTGCCCGACGGCGCCACCCAGTTCAAGTGCTGCCCGCCGATCCGCGAAGCGGCCAACCGGGAGCTGCTGTGGTCCGGGCTGGCGGACGGCACCATCGACTGCGTGGTGTCCGACCATTCACCCTGTACACCGGAACTGAAGCGGCTGGATACCGGCGACTTCGGCGCGGCGTGGGGCGGGATCGCGTCGCTGCAGCTCGGGCTGCCCGCGGTGTGGTCGCAGGCGCGGTCGCGCGGCTTCGGCCTGGACCGGGTGGCGCGGTGGATGGCGCAGCGCCCGGCCGCGATCGCCGGCCTGGACCGGAAGGGCGCCATCGAGCCCGGCCGGGACGCGGACTTCTGCGTGGTCGCGCCGGAGGAGAGATTCGTGGTCGACCCGGCGCGGCTGCACCACAAGAACCCGATCACCCCGTACGCCGGGCGTGAGCTGTCCGGGGTGGTCAAGGCGACCTGGCTGCGGGGCCGGCCGGTGCACATCGGCGCACCGCACGGTCGGTTCCTGGCCCGGGCGGGCGCCCGGGCGGGCGCCCTGGCGGAGGCGGCTCCGGAGGGCGCTGCTCAGAAGGCGGGCCGGGCGGCGGCCGACCGCGAAGGAGCGCAGGCGTGACCGCGACGGCGCCGGAGCCGGTTCCATTCACCGAACTGCCGGATCTGGCCGTCCGGACGCTGGGCGGGAGCGTCGTCTACGCGAACGACGAGCTGTACGCCGAGCGGGAGAACCTGATCACGCCGTGGCCGGCCGTCTTCTCACCAGCGACGTTCGGGCTGAAGGGACAGGTCTACGACGGCTGGGAGACCCGGCGGCGCCGGGAGCCCGGGCACGACTGCGCCATCGTCCGTCTCGGGGTGCCCGGGATCATCCGCGGTGTGGTCGTCGACACGTCGTTCTTCACCGGCAACTTCCCGCCCGAAGTCTCGGTCGAGGCGACCGGCGCGGAGGGCTACCCCTCCCCCGCCGAGCTCGACGGGCCCTCCGGAGCCGGCTGGACCACGATCGTGTCCCGTTCGGCGGCCAAGGGTGACGCGCGCAACGCGTTCGAGGTGACCGACGAGCACCGGTACACCCACGTCCGGCTGTCGATCTACCCCGACGGCGGCGTCGCGCGGCTGCGGGTGCACGGCGAGGTGGTCCCGGACCCGCGCTTCCTGGCGGGCACGTTCGACCTGGCCGCGGCCGAGAACGGCGGCGTGATCACCGGGTGCTCGGACATGTTCTACTCCTCGGCGGCGAACCTGATCGCCCCCGGCCGGGCCCGCACCATGGGGGACGGCTGGGAGAACGCCCGCCGCCGGGACGACGGGCACGACTGGGTGCGCTTCCGCCTCGCGCTGCCGGGCCGCGTCCGCTACGCCGAGCTGGATACGTCCTGTTTCGTCGGTAACGCGCCCGGCTGGGCGAGCCTGTCCGGCCGCGGCGCAGGCCCCGGCTGCGGAGCGGGCGCCGGTCCTGCCCCCGGCTCGGGTCCCGGCTCGGGGAGCGCGCCCGGCCCGGGTGCTGACTCCGGCGCGGGCGAATGGTCCGAGCTTTTGCCGCGGACCCGGCTCCAGCCGGACACCCGGCACAATTTCCGTATCGCGCCCGGGCCGCCCGTGGCCGCGGCCCGGCTGGACGTCTACCCTGACGGCGGAATGGCCCGGGTGCGCCTGTGGGGTGAGGCGGACCCCGCCGCGCACCGGGCCGCCGCGTCCCGCTGGCTCGACGCGCTGCCCCGGGCCCAGGCCGCGGACGTGCTGACCGCCGCCGGCCTGCCGTCCGCCCAGGCCGGTGAAATCGCCGCGGCGGTCTCCGGGCGATGGGCCTTGCTGCCGGCGGAAGCCCGTACCAGCCTGATCGGGTAACCCCCGCTAGGCAGCCACGGTGACGGTGGCTACGTGGCTTGTCGGCGGCGGCACGGGCTCGCCGGCAAGGCGCAGGCCTTCGATGTGAAAGGCGATCGCCTCGCGCATTCCAGCTTCGCACTCTTCGAGTGTGCCGCCGGTTGCCACCACGCCGGGCAGATCCGGCGCGCAGGCGCTGTAGTTGGCCGAGCCGTCACCCTCGATCACGATCACGTACCGGGCCACGACTCCCCCTTTCGCGGATCATCATCGGCTTGGCTGCCATCCTCCTTCAGCCCAGCTTGCCTCAAAATACTGTCCCGTTTCTTGGGGTGAAGTTCATCGTGACATTCCACACTGGCCAGCCCGCGGCGCGAACGCCTGGCCCGCTAGCCGGCCCGGGCGTAGAGGCGGCGGGACTGGGTGACGGCGTCGCGGGCGATGGTGTCCTCGTCGGTGCCGGCCAGGTGGCCGTCGACGACGGCGGGGCGGCCGTTGACGAGCAGGAGCGTAAGCGGGGGCAGGGCGCCCAGGGCGAGCGCCGCGACCGGGTCGGCGATGGTCGAGTGCAGGACGCCGTCGATCCGCCACAGCGCCAGGTCGGCGAGCTTGCCCGGCTCGATGGAGCCGATCTCGTCCGCGCGGCCGAGGCAGCGGGCCCCGCCCATGGTCGCGGCGTGCAGCGCCTGGCGCGCGGTCAGCGCGGTCGGGCCGCGGCGGGCGCGGGCGAACAGCAGCGCGGCGTGGATTTCGGTGCCGAGCTGGCCGGTCTCGTTGGACGCGGTGCCGTCCACGCCGAGGCCGACCGGCGCACCGGCGGCCAGAAGCTCCGGAATCGGCGCGATCCCGGTGCCGAGCCGCGCGTTGGAGGTCGGGCAGTGCGCGACGCCGGTGCCGGTCTTACCCAGGCGCTGGATCGCGCGGTCGTCCAGGTGCACGCAGTGCGCCAGCCACACGTCACTTCCGGTCCAGCCATAGGAATCCAGGAACTCCGTCGGCGTGACACCGAACTTCTCCGCGCAGAACTGCTCCTCCTCGACGGTCTCCGCGCCGTGCGTGTGCATCGCGACCCCGCGCCGCCGGGCCAGCTCCGCGGCGCCGCGCAGCAGTTCCCCGGTGACCGTGAACGGCGAGCACGGGGCGACGCTGACGCGGACCATCGCGCCCGGCGACGGATCATGGTGGGCGTCGATGGCGCTTTCCGTCTCGGCCAGTGCGGTGCCGGTCGCCTCGACCGCGAAATCGGGCGGCAGACCGCCCCGGGACTCGCCCAGGTCCATCGACCCGCGGGCTGGCTGGAACCGGAGGCCGAGTTCGCGCGCGGCCTGGATCTCCGCGCCGAGCAGGTCCCCGGCGCCACGCGGGAAGACGTAGGGGTGGTCCGCGGCGGTGGTGCAGCCGCTGGTCAGCAGGGCCGTGATGGATCCGCGCGCCGCCGCGTAGACCATCTCCTGGTCGATCCGGGCCCAGACCGGGTACAGCGCCGTGAGCCACTCGAACAGGGTGGACTCCTGCGCGCGGCCTCTGGTCAGCCACTGGTAGAAGTGGTGATGCGTGTTGACCAGGCCCGGCGTGAGCAGATGACCGGTCCCGTCGATCCGCTCGGTCGGCACGCCGTCGTCGTAGCCGGGCAGCGGGCCGGGGCCGGCCGCGGTGATCAGGTTGTCCTCCACGACCACGTTCCCGCCGGCAAACTCGCTGGCGGAAGGGTTCATGGTGGCGACGTGGGCACCCTCGATGATGATCCTGCGCTGTGGCACGCTGCCGACGTTAGGGGCCCCGCGTACGGGCGTCAACGCGCGCCCCAGCGCCCCCGTGCGTGTCACGGCCGCGCCGGTGGGCGGCGCGGGCGGGCGGCGCGGCACTCGTTGTCCTTGGACGCCGCGGCACGGCGGCGTAATTTGGAGGTTCCTTTCCCGTGACGGACTGCCCTGAGGAGGCGGTGACCTCGACCAGCGCCGCGGCCATGGACCAGCCACCGGAAGGCATCGGGCTGGCGGCCTTCAACGCCCTCCCGGACCAGCGGGCCCGCGACCTCCTGATCGGCTGCTGCCACGCGGGCCGCTGGGCCGCGAAGGTGACCGCGGGGCGGCCCTATCCAACGCTCGGCGCGCTGCTGACCCGGGCAGGCGAGGAGCTGACCGACGCCGACGTCCCCGAGGCCCTCGCGGGGCATCCGCGGATCGGGCAGGCCCCGGCGACCGGGCAGAACTCCTGGTCACAGCGCGAGCAGGCCGGTGTCGGGGGCGCGGACGACACGGTGCTCGCCGAGCTGGCCACCGGCAACCGGGCCTACGAGGAGCGCTTCGGCCACATCTACCTGGTGTGCGCGAGCGGGCGCAGCGCGGGCGAACTGCTCGGCATCCTTAAAGATCGTTTGCGTAACGGACCCGACGCGGAGCGCCACGTCGTGCGGGGCGAGCTGCGCAAGATCAACGACCTCCGCCTGACCAGGCTCATCGGCTCATGAGCGCCCTCGCCCCGGGGACAAGCCCGGGCCGGCCAGGTGAAGCGCCCGGGAGGGGACGAGCCCAATGAAGGCGACACCGTGAGCACAGTCAGCACGCACATACTCGATACGGCGCTGGGGCGGCCCGCGGCGGGGGTTCCGGTCCGGCTGGAACGCGTGGCCGACGGCGGAACGCTCCTCGCCGAGGCCGTCACCGGCGAGGACGGCCGGGTCGCGGAGTTCGGGCCGGCCGGTCTGGCGCCCGGGACCTACCGGGTCGTCTTCGACACCGGGGTCTACTTCGCGCGGGCGGGGCAGCGCGCCTTCTACCCCGAGGTTGCGATCAGCTTCCTCGTCGAGGTCGCGGGGGGTCACTACCATGTACCGCTCGTGCTCAGCCCGTTCGGCTACGCGACCTACCGAGGGAGTTAGCGATGGGGATCATCCTCGGCGCCAACCAGTACGGCAAGGCGGAGATCCGGGTGGTGACCGTCGACCGGGACACGCCACGTCACCAGATCCACGACCTCTCGGTGACCACCACGCTGCGGGGTGACTTCGCCGCCGCGCACGAATCCGGCGACCAGGCCAACGTGCTGCCCACCGACAGCCAGAAGAACACCGTGTTCGCGTTCGCCAGGGAACGCGGCGTCGACCAGATCGAGGACTTCGCGCTCGGCCTCGCGCGCCACTTCGCCGAGACCGTCCCCGCGGTGAGCAGCGCCCGGGTCTCGGTCGACTCCTACGCCTGGGATCGGGTCGGCGCGGACCGGCCTGGCCCCGACCTGGCTGACCCCGAGGACCCGGGCGGCCAGGACCCGGGCCAGGACCCGGACGGGGCCGGCCACGACCACTCGTTCGTCCGGCGCGGGCAGGACGTCCGCACGACGACGGTGACGGTCGGCGTGACCGGCCACGGACCCGGCGCGTGGGTCGTCTCCGGGATCAAGGACCTGGTGGTCCTCAAGTCCACCGGCTCGGAGTTCCGCGGCTTCTTCAAGGACCGGTACACCACGCTGGCCGAGACGGACGACCGGATCCTGGCCACCAGCCTGGTCGCGCGGTGGCGTTACAGCGAGCCCGCCGCCGACTGGGCCAAGGCGCACGCGGGCATCCGCGCCGCGATCCTGGACACCTTCGCCGGCACGCACAGCCGCGCCCTGCAGCAGACGCTGCAGGCCATGGGCACCGCCGTCCTGCGCGCCTACCCGGAGGTCGCCGAGATCCGCTTCGCCGCGCCGAACAAGCACCACTTCGCCGCCGACCTCGCGCCGTTCGGGCTGGACAACCCCGGTGAGGTGTTCTACGCGGCGGACCGGCCCTACGGGCTCATCGAGGCCACGGTGATCCGCGAGGACGCTCCGGACCCCGGACTGGCCTGGTCCGCCGGCCTGACGTGAACCGCCGTTGAACGGCCGGGGCGGATCTTCGCGATCAGCCCGGTGCGCTCGCGAGGGGGGCGGACAGGACCTCACGTAGCTTGACGAGGAGCGATGCTTCGGTAAACGGCTTCTCGATGAGGTTGAGGTCGGCCTCGAGAACACCCTTGTTATCCAGGACTCCCTGCGCGTAGCCGGACATGAACAGGACTTTCACGGCCGGATGAAGGGCGCGGATCCGGTCGGCCGCTTCCTTGCCGAGCATCTGGGGCATGATGACGTCCGTGAGCAGCACGTCGATGTTCCCGGGGTGGCCGGCGGCGACCTCGATGGCGTCGAGCCCGTTAACGGCGGTGATCACCTCGTAGCCGTTGCGGGCCAGAATCCGGCGGATCACCCGCCGGACTGCCGCCTCGTCCTCGACGACGAGCACGACCTCGCCGGCGCCCCTCTCGGGTGACCGCGGGCTCGGTGATTGCTCCTGGCCGGCCTGGCTGGTCTCGGGCAGCAAGATGGTGAAGGTCGTGCCGAGGCCAGGTTCGGAGTAGATCTGCACGTAACCGCCGGCCTGGGTGACGATGCCGTACACGGTGGCCAGGCCCAGGCCCGTTCCCTCACCTTTGGCCTTAGTGGTGAAGAACGGGTCGAATGCCCGTTCGATAACTTCCTGTGGCATACCGGTGCCGGTATCGCTGACCTTCAGGCTGACGTACCGGCCCGGTCCGAGCCCGACGCGGCTAGCTGCGTGATTCGCGTCGATGCTCGTGCCGGCGGTCGCGACGATCAGCTTTCCGCCGGCCGGCATCGCATCGCGGGCGTTGACGGCCAGGTTGATCAGGACCTGCTCGATCTGGCCCGGGTCGGCCAGCACCCGGGCCAGCCCGGCGGCCAGGTCAGTGGAGAGTTCCACGTGCTCACCCAGGGTACGGATGAGCAGCTGCTCGACCTTTTCGATCACGTCGTTGAGGCTCAGCGCGCGCGGCTGGACGACATCGCGGCGGGCGAAGGCGAGCAACTGATGGGTGAGCCCGGCGGCGCGCTCTGCCGCCCGCTCGATCTGCTGGATGTCCTCGCGCACGGACTTCCACTCTTCCTGCGGTGCCTTGGCGACCTCCTCGGCGACGAACGCCGCGTAGTTGGAGATGACGGCGAGCAGGTTGTTGAAGTCGTGCGCGACCCCGCCGGCCAGCTGGCCCAGGCTTTCCAGGCGCTGCGACTGGTGCAGCTGGCGGTCCAGGCGGTCCCGCTCGCTCTGGGTCTTCAGCCGCTCCCGGTCGGCCTGCAGTTCGAGCCGCCCGGTCACGTCGCGGACCGCGGCCGACACCAGGATGCCCTCGCCGGTGTCCATGGCCGACAGGGAGATCTCCGCCGGGAACGTGCTGCCATCACGACGGCGCCCGGTCAGCTCGGCCCCCGCGCCCATCTGCCGTGGCTGTGGATCAGCCACATACCTGGCCCGGTACGCCGGGTGCACCGCCTTGATCGCGTCCGGGACCAGGATCTCCACCGGCTGGCCGATCAGCTCCTCGCGCCCGTACCCGAACAGCCGCTCGGTCTGCGCGTTCACCAGCACGATCCGGCCGCCGGCGTCCACGCACACCATCGCGTCCGGGGCCGCCTCCAGCAGCCCGACCAGCAAGTGATCCGTGAATTGCACGGCAGATCTCCCCCTAGCCGGCGCTGCGGACGCCCTCTCGCCGCGGACGCAGTTGGGTCACGCGGCAAGGAGCGGCGGCGAGCCTCCCGGGCAGCGGGAATGCGTCCACACGTCCCGGTGCGGGCCGCCCTTCAGCACGGCAGAAGGCAGGGTATCCCGCCGGGCACATCCTGGCCCTCGAGCCATCCGATTACATATTGATACCACATGATTACTCTGTGGTATAACCGGGAAGTATGCCGGGATCAGTTCTGCGTTCGCGTCAGGGGTAGGGCCCGGTTCGAGAGGGGCACCTGTGACACATAACGGCAACGCCGCCCAGGATGAGCAGTCGGCGGTGGCCGACGTCGCCGCCCGGGCATTGCGGGCCTGCGAGCAGCAGTTCGGCCGCATACCCACGAGTTGGGTGATGATCAGCCTGGCCACCGGCCGGTCTAACCTCTACCTCGCGGTCAACGACGCGTACTGCGAGCTGACGGGCTACGCACGGGGAGAACTGAACGGAGGGGACTTCCTGGGTGATATTCACCCCGAAGACCAGCCTGCCCTTGAGACCCTCATCCAGGGAGTCATGTCTGGCGTGACCAGCCTGATCCGGACGGAGGTGCGCCTGGTCCGCAAGGACGGCGAGATCGTCCACGGCGACCTGAACGGATCGGCGATCCAGCCGCCCACTGGCCACCGTTACCTTGCGGCCTTTATCGAGGACATCTCGGCGGCCCAGCAGGCGCAGACCGAGATATGCCGGCTCCGGCGCGAGCTGCAGCAATCGCGCCGCCTGGCGAGCCTGGGGCATCTGGTCGGCGGAATCTCGCACGACTTCAGCAACATGCTCACGGTGATCGCCAACTACGCGAGCCTGATCCGGGAGGAGGTGATGGTCGCCGAGGCGACCGAGAGCTCGGCCCGGTGGGGGCCCGTCCGCTGGGACGTGGAGCAGATCGAAGATTCGGCCGACCGCGCCAGGCGACTGATCAAGCACATGCTGGCCTTCGCGCGGCGTGAAGAGGCAGCGCCCGTGCTCGTGAACGTCGGCCAGACAGTCAATGAGGTCACCGGGCTGCTGAGCGAGGTGCTGGGCGAGCACGTCCCCGTCGTCACCCGAACGGGCGAGGGCCTGTGGCCGGTAGAAGCCGATCGCGCGCAGCTCGAGCAGGTCATCGTCAACATCGCCGTGAACGCCCGCGACGCCATGCCGGGAGGCGGCCGGGTCACCGTCGAGACCGCGAACATTGACCCGGCGAACTGCGCGGCCGACCCGCGGGACGCCGCCGATCTCGCCGAACTGCTCCCTGGCCGCTACGTCGGGCTGCGCATCACTGACACCGGAGCAGGGATGAACGTGCTGACCGCGGAACGGGCATTCGAGCCGTTCTTCACCACGAAGAGCGGAGACCAGGCGGCGGGACTCGGCCTGGCCGCCGTGCGCAGGTTCGCCACGCAGTTCGGCGGCAAGGCCTGGCTGCGGTCGGAACCGGGCCACGGGACCACCGTCACGGTGATGCTGCCGGCCGTGACCGAGGCCGGTGCGGCGCCCGCCGGGCACCAGGGGTGGGCGGCAGAGCAAACCGCCACCGTGCTCGTGGTCGACGACAATGCCGCGATACGGAACGTCGCGCACCGGGTCCTGGCCAGCGCCGGTTACCTCGTCCTGACGGCCGCGGACGGGCAAGAGGCGCTCGGCTTTCTCGGGGACCCCGAACGGCCCGTCGGCCTGGTCCTGACGGACATCGTCATGCCCGGAATGACGGGTGAGGCGTTCGCCACCCAGGCCCATGCCCTCCGCCCGGGGCTCCCCGTACTGTTCATGTCGGGCTACGAGCGACAGGATGTCGCGGAAGGCTGGCCCGCCCCGGAGACGCAGTTCATCGCCAAGCCATTCACCCGGGCCGCGCTGCTGGCCAGGGTGACCCAGTCGCTGGCGGACAGAGCGGGGGAGGACAGCAGCGCCCGGCCAGCGGAACCCGCGCGAGCCGAGCGCGAGTGAAAGGGTCTCAGCCGTTAACGGGACATCCCTGCTCGCCGGGTGATCCCGCGGGAGCGTGATCCGCAGCCACCAGCACCGGGCGCGCAGGTCGCCGCTCGCCTTCGCCGCCAGGGCGGCGGCCACCCGTGCCAGCCACGCGCGGGCCAATTCCACGTCACCGATCTCCTGATCGTCCCCCGCCGGGGTGATGGTCAGTCCGATCCGGATCAGGTGCCCGTCGGCCCGTACCGCCGCGGACGCGCGTGCCCGGCGCCCCTCGGGCACGATCCCGAGCAGGGCCAGCTCGATGACGTCGGCGACTACGGGTACCTCCGCCGCGGGCACGCCCTCGTTCCCCGCTCCGGCGTCCACGGTCAGCGGACCGGCGAGCAGCCAGGCCGTCCGCCGCTCGAGGACCGCGGCCACCGGGCCGGTCTCAGCGGGGGAGCCGCTGGGGAGCCGGCGCAGCGCGGCCGCCGCCGCGTCCAGCCGCTGGAATACGCTGTCGAAAATCCCCGGCGGCAGGGCCGGGTGCGATCGGTGCAGGAGCTGGAGTTCGAGGCTGGCCGCGAAGATCTCCTGCATCGGGCTGTTGTGCAGGTAGGCGACCAGCGCACGTTGTTCCTGCGCGCGCAGCAGGCGGTTCACGGCGAGCAGCAGCCGGGCCGGCGGCTCACCTTCGGCCGGCGGCTCACCTTCGGCCGGCG
>Ga0182014_10001176_pt1 | contig 35327 bp, 28 predicted proteins | sample 612S2DmetaG_FD_120489 | JGI IMG/M metagenome (GOLD analysis project Ga0182014, IMG submission 120489) | Permafrost microbial communities from Stordalen Mire, Sweden - 612S2D metaG | ecosystem: Environmental > Terrestrial > Soil > Wetlands > Permafrost | place: Sweden: Stordalen | collected... | reverse complement strand
GTCCGCTTTTCAACTATTGGTCGTTCGAGGCCGCAGACGGGCAACTTGAACAAACAGGATTCGGTCACAAGCTCGCGTGGATCGGCCACGTTCTGGTGCATTTCTTCCCAGACACGCGCTGGAGACGGACTTTCCACGTTGTTCGTTGAACCGAGATTGTAAGATCCCGATTTGATCTTGGTGCGCTCCGGTCGTATGACCGGCTATGCGGAAGTTTCGATTGCAGGCACCCGTTCCCACCATTTTAGTGTTCGGGCATAGCACAAAATTAGCGCAGAAATTCGCAAGCAGACCACTGGACTGTTAATCTAAGGCGATTCGGCATCGGCGCCTTTGAAAGGGCACGATTTTCCGCCGCGGCGGATGCCGCAATTGCCGCAAAATCGACGTAGCCTTTCGGCTCCGCGGATAGGCTTTTTCCTCTATTGACGCTTGATTTCAGCGCGGCTGGGTTCTTTCTCAATCAACGGCACCCAAAAGTGAAAGCGCGCGCCGCTGCCGGGCGTATTCGTTGCTTCGATGTCACCATCGTGCGCCTTCAGAATCGCGCGGCAGATCGCCAATCCCATACCGGAGCCTTTGCGCCGCTTCACGCCGCCTTTGCCGCGATAAAACTTCTCGAAAATCAGCGGCAGATCGAGCGGGTCGATGCCGTGACCGTTATCCTCGACGCTAAACTCCAGCCGGTTGCCATTGCGCCAGGTGGACAGCTTGACGCGCGTGCCCGGCGGCGTATGGCTGGCTACGTTTTCCAACAGGTGGCGCAGCACGCGCCCCAGCAGGTGCGGATCGAACCATGCGGGCCTCTCCTCGCCTTCGCCTTCGGCGGCCAGTTCGACTTTGTGCCCGGCCAATGTTTTGCGCGAACCTTCGACCGCCTGTTCGAGCAACGCGCGCGGGTTTTGCGGAGCGAGTTTGACCTCGACCACGTTGGCGTCGATCTCGGCCATCTCCACCGCTTCGCCGATCAGCATGTCGAGCCGCGCCGCTTCTTCGTCGATGATCCGCGCCATATCCAGCCGCGCCTCCGCGTCCAGCCCGTCGCTCTCGATCAGCGTAGTTGCCGCCGCGCGAATCGAGGTCAGCGGCGTGCGCAATTCATGGGTGAGGGAATCGATCAGCGCCGCGCGCAGCCGTTCGCCCTCGCGGGCAGCCTCGACGCGCGCCGTAGTCTCCATCGCGATCGAGCGCGCTACGGCAATCGTGGCCTCGGCGCCAATCGCCGTGGCCACCTCGCGTGAAAGTCTTTCCGGGCGCCAGGCCAGCGTGCCGATCGGCCTGAGCCCGAGCATCAGCGCCGTTGCGCCATAGTCGGCATGCATCGCTAGCTGCCGCCCTTGCGCCATGGCGCGCATCTGCTCCCTCACCGCAATCGGCGCTTCGCTCGTGGAGCTGTAGAACTGCTCCTGATCGCAAAGATAAAGAACCACTCCGTCGAGCGCGAAAATCCGATCGATAAGTCCCGGCAGATCGCGATACAGCCGGCCCGCGTCTTCGATCAGCATCATCGCCTGGCTCAGCTCGTAGAGCCGGCTTACCTCCGCCTGCCGCTGCTCGGCCTGTCCGGCCTGGTTGCGTGCCCGCTCCGCCAGCCGGCTGACCACCGCGCAGCCAATGGCGAAAGAGAACATCGCCACCCATGCCTGCGCGCCGACCAACAGAAACGTGTGCACCGGCGGCAAAAAATAAAAATCGAAAGAGAGCGCGCAAAGCGCGGCGATATAAAGCGAGAGCGCGATTCCGGCGCGGGTCGCCAGCCACACCACCAGAACCAGAAAGATCATTCCCGCCGCGGTCGGGCTGGCCCCCAGCCAAACCAGCAGAAAGGTTGTCAGCGCGGCCGCGGCAGTGGCCGCCAGCCAACGAAGCACCACTCCGAAATGGGCGTGTCTGTGCATGGGTATTCTCTCGAAAATCATACCCCTCGCCCGCATTTTGCGAAACGCGCCGCGGCAATGATGTAATCTTCCGTTGGAAGAACAATTATGCCGGGAAAGATTCTGGTCATCGACGACGAAACGCAGATTACGCGCGTGCTGCGCGCCGCGCTTACCGCGCAGGGCTACGATGTACGCATTGCCAACGATCCCGAGGAGGGGCTGCGGATCTTCGCCGACTGGCCGCCCGATCTGGTGATTACCGACCTGATGATGCCGGGCATCAGCGGCGTCGAGGTCTGCCGCGCCATTCGCGCGCACGACGCTACGCCGGTGCTGGTGCTCTCCGTTCGCGAGCATGAGCGTTCCAAGGTCGAGGCGCTCGACGCTGGCGCCGACGACTACGTCACCAAGCCCTTCGGCATTCAAGAGCTGCTGGCGCGCGTGCGGGCGCATCTGCGCCGCGCTCCTGAGCGCACCGCCGCCGCCATCGAGGTTGGAGACTTCGTCGTTGACGAGCCCGCCCACAGCATTACCGTGCAGGGCAAGTCCGTTCACCTCACGCCTAAGGAATTCGATCTGCTGCTGCACTTGGCGCGCAACGCCGGCAAGGTGATGACTCATCGCGCGCTGCTGACCGCCGTCTGGGGCGCGCAATCTGCCCACCAACCGGAATATCTGCGTGTCTTTGTTGGCCAGGTGCGCAAAAAACTTGAAACCCAAACCGGCCGCTCCTATATCCAAACCGAACCCTGGGTCGGCTATCGCTTTGTCCCCGAAGGCTGGACCGGCAGCGAGGCATAAAACCGCCCCATTGCCGGCAATCGTATCAATCCTTACAGATTATTTAGAAATTCTTTTCGATACTCGAATTGGATACAAGACAGAATCTATAAGTGAAGCCGGTTCGAGCGTTTTCCCTTTTGCTGGCGGAGGTCGCCAGCGCTACGTTCATCGGAGATAGCGCTGCCGAGTCAACGCCGTCGATTCCGGTTTAAGTTGGGAGATACTGCATGCAAGACGCTGTAATGCTGCTGTTCACCATCATCTTCTTCGCCCTGTCGTTTCTCTACGTCAAGGCTTGCCAAAAGTTGAGGTAGCCATGAACATCGATTGGATTTCGGCAACTGCACTGGTTCTTTCCGTCCTCTTGTTGGGCTATCTTGCTGTTTCGCTGCTTTTCCCGGAGAAATTCTGAAATGTCCGCTAACGGCTGGCTGCAATTCGCCATCTTCTGCATCATCCTGCTCGCCTCGGTGCGCCCGGTGGGCGCTTACCTGGCGCGCGTGCTCGAGGGCGAGCGTACTTGGCTCGACCCTATCTTCCGTCCTATCGAGCGGCTCATCTACAAGCTCTGCGGCGTCAAGGCCGATAAAGAGATGAACTGGCGTCAGTACGCCTTCGCCGGGCTGGGCTTTTCCGCCATCTCGGTACTGTTCACCTACCTTATCGAACGCCTGCAGGCCGTTCTGCCGTGGAATCCCCAGCATCTGGCCGCTGTCGGACCCGATCTGGCCTGGAACACCGCGGCCAGTTTTTCCACCAACACGAACTGGCAGTCCTATGTGCCCGAAACCACCATGAGCTACCTGACCCAGATGATGGGCCTGGCGACGCATAACTTCTGGTCGGCGGCGATGGGCATCTGCGTGGCCGTGGCGCTGATCCGCGGCATCAAACGCACCAACTCGGGCGTCATCGGCAACTTCTGGGTCGATATGACGCGCACGCTGCTTTACGTGCTTCTGCCGGCCTGCATGGTCTACGCTCTGTTGCTGGTCTGGCAGGGATCGCCGCAGAATCTGCACGCTTACACGCAGGTGCACACTATCGAGCAACAGGCGCAGATCATCGCGCAAGGGCCGGTGGCCTCGCAGGAAGCCATCAAAATGCTGGGCACCAATGGCGGCGGCTTCTTCAACACCAACAGCTCCCATCCTTTTGAAAATCCCTCGCCGCTCACCAACCTGTTGCAGATGCTCTCGATCTTCCTTATTCCCGCCGGCCTCACCTACACGCTCGGCCGCATGACCGGCTCGCGTGGCCACGGCTGGGCGGTCTTCGCCGCCATGTTCGTCTTGTTCGCGGTGGGCTTCGTAGTTTGCTATTGGGCTGAGTCGCAGCCGCATCCGCTGCTGCACGGCGTAACGCAAACCACAACCGCTACCGCGCCCGGCGGCAACATGGAAGGCAAAGAAACCCGCTTCGGCGTAAGCCAGTCGGCGCTCTTCGCCACCGTCACCACCGACGCCAGTTGTGGCGCGGTTAACTCAATGCATGACAGCTTCACGCCTCTGGGCGGAATGGTTCCGCTCATCAACCTCATGCTCGGCGAGGTCATCTTCGGCGGCGACGGCTCGGGACTCTACGGCATGTTGATCATGGTGGTAATGGCGGTCTTTATTGCCGGCCTCATGGTCGGCCGTACGCCCGAGTATCTAGGCAAAAAAATCGAATCCTACGACGTGAAGATGGCTATGCTTTACGTGCTCATCTTTCCGCTGGTGATTCTGGCCTTTACCGCGCTCTTCGTGCTCTCGCCTCAAATGGGACTTGCCTCGCTCGCCAATCAGGGCCCGCACGGCTTCACCGAGATTCTCTACGCCTTTACCTCTGCCGCGGCCAACAACGGCTCGGCCTTCGCTGGCCTCAACGCCAACACTTGGTGGTACAACGTAGCGCTGGGTTGGACGATGCTGATCGGACGCTTCCTGGTCATGGTCCCGGTGCTGGCTTTGGCCGGCAATCTGGCCCAGAAGAAAAGCGTTCCGCCCTCGCCCGGAACCTTCCCCGTCAATTCCGCTTTGTTTACCGCGCTGCTGATCGGTGTGATTGTGATCGTCGGTGCGTTGACCTTCTTCCCGGCCTTGAGCCTGGGACCGATCCTTGAACACCTGCTCTTGCAGGCAGGAAAACTTTTTTAGCTCCTAGCTGCTAGCCTCTGGCTCCTAGCTAAAGGCGCCGCAAACAGCTCGCGCCACCAAAACGAGCTAGAAGCTAATGGCTAGAAGCTAGAAGCTGCTTTCACGAAACGGACTGTCATGGTTGAGAAAAAAAGTCTTTGGAATACGCAGATCATTCTCCAGGCGCTGGCGGATTCGCTCCGCAAGCTCGATCCACGCTGGATGGTAAAAAATCCTGTGATGTTCGTGGTCGAGGTCGGCAGCGTGCTCACTTCGGCGCTGCTAATCGATAACCTCGCGCACCATCGCGTCGGCTTCGGTTTCAACCTGCAAATTACTTTGTGGCTCTGGTTCACCGTGCTCTTTGCCAACTTTGCCGAAGCCATGGCCGAAGGTCGCGGCAAGGCTCAGGCCGACACGCTGCGCAAGGCCAAGGGTGAAACCGTTGCCAAACGCTACAAGCAAGACGGCAGCTTCGAAGAGATTGCCAGCGGCTTGCTGCGCGCCGGCGATGTCATCTACGTCGCGGCCGGTTGCGACATCGCCGGTGACGGCGAGGTCATCGAAGGCGTCGCCTCGGTCGACGAGTCGGCCATCACAGGCGAATCGGCGCCCGTCATTCGCGAGGCCGGCGGCGACCGCTCGGCCGTCACCGGCGGCACCAAAGTTTTGTCCGATTGGATCAAGGTGAAGATCACCTCCAATCCCGGCGAAACCTTCCTCGACCGCATGATCGCGCTCGTCGAAGGCGCTTCGCGGCAAAAAACGCCCAACGAAATCGCGCTCAGCATTCTGCTCTCCGGCCTCACCATCATCTTTTTGCTGGCCGTGGTCACCTTGCAGCCCTTCGCCATTTACGCCGGCGCGCCGCAAACCGTCTTCGTGCTCGTCTCGCTGCTCGTCTGCCTGATTCCAACAACCATCGGCGGTCTGCTTTCGGCCATCGGCATCGCCGGCATGGACCGTCTGGTGCAATACAACGTGCTGGCCATGAGCGGTCGCGCCGTCGAAGCTGCCGGCGACGTGAATACACTGCTGCTCGACAAAACCGGCACCATCACCCTGGGCAATCGTCAGGCCTCCGAGTTCATCCCCGCGCCCGACATCAGCCAGGAGCGGCTCGCCAACGCCGCGCAACTGGCCTCGCTCTCCGATGAAACTCCCGAGGGTCGCTCCATCGTCGTCCTGGCCAAAACCAAGTACAACCTGCGCGGTCGCGATATGGCCGGCATTCATGCCGAGTTCGTGCCCTTCACGGCGCAGACGCGCATGAGCGGAGTCAACCTGCCCGGCACGCGCATTCGCAAAGGCTCGGTTGACGCCATTGCCCGCTTTCTTGAAGAGCAGGGCTCGGCGCTGCCGCAAAAGGTGCGCGACGCGGTTGAAGCGGTTGCCCGCGACGGCGGCACGCCATTAGTCGTGGCAGAAAATTCGACCGCCCTCGGTGTCATTCACCTCAAAGACATCGTCAAGGGCGGACTCAAAGACCGTCTGGCCCGGCTGCGCGCCATGGGCATCCGCACCATCATGATCACTGGCGACAATCCGCTCACCGCCGCTGTAATCGCGCGCGAAGCTGGCGTCGATGATTTTCTCGCCGAGGCCAAGCCCAAAGACAAAATGGACCTCATCAAGCGCGAGCAGGGCCAGGGCAAGCTCGTCGCCATGACCGGCGACGGCACCAACGACGCGCCGGCGCTTGCTCAAGCCGACGTGGGCGTCGCCATGAACTCGGGAACGCAGGCGGCTAAAGAGGCCGGCAACATGGTCGATCTCGATTCCAATCCCACCAAGCTGATCGAGATTGTCGAAATCGGCAAACAGTTGCTCATGACTCGCGGCGCGCTGACTACTTTCTCCATCGCCAATGACGTGGCCAAATATTTCGCCATCATCCCGGCCATGTTCATGGCTGTTTTCCCCGCCTTGAAGGCGCTGAACATCATGCATCTGGCTACCGCCAATTCGGCGATTCTCTCGGCGGTAATCTTCAACGCCCTGATTATCGTGGCCCTGATTCCGCTGGCTCTTAAGGGCGTCAAGTACGAGCCCAAGGCGGCCGACGTGCTACTGCGCCAGAACCTGCTCATCTATGGCGTCGGCGGCATCATCATTCCCTTTATCGGCATCAAAGCCATCGACCTGTGCCTGGTGGCGCTGCACTTGGCGTAAGCAAGGAGATTGAACGTGCATACGGATACAGTTTCAGTTCACGAAAATTCGGTGGCTCGCGTAGCAACGCATGGTGTTCCCCTGCCAGCGGCTCCGGTCGAGCACTCCATCTGGAAGACTTCTATTCTCTTTACCATCGTCACGGCGCTGCTCTTTGGCTTGGGCTATCCGCTGCTGATGACCGGTCTGGCCAGCCTCTTCTTTCCGCACAGAGCCGCCGGCAGCCTCATCCTGCGCAACGGCCAGGTCATCGGTTCGGAGCTGATCGCGCAGAGCTTCACCTCCGACCGCTACTTCCATCCCCGCCCCTCGGCTGCGGGCAACGGTTACGATGCTTCTGCGTCAAGCGGCTCGAATCTGGCGCAATCCAACAAGACGCTCGTCACCCGCATTCAGGGCGACATCGACAAGCTGGCCGCGCAAAACTCCGGCAAGCCCGTTCCTATTGACGCGGTGACCACCTCTGGCTCCGGCCTCGATCCCGACATCACGCCCGACAACGCCGGCTATCAGGTCGCGCGTGTCGCCAAAGCGCGCGGACTCTCTGAAGAGTCGCTTCACAAATTCGTCGCCGCGCACACCACGCCGCGCCAGCTCGGAGTGCTCGGTGAGTCGCGCGTCAATGTGCTCGAACTGAATCTGGCTCTCGATCAACTGGCAAAGTAGGTTATGGGAAGACTCGAGTATTTCAAATAATTTTTATCTCTGCGGGATGGGTGAAACTGCTCATCCCGCATTCTCTTGTGCGGCTGGGGAAAATTACTCAAACTTCGCGCCGGCCCTCGATCGCTTTCGCCATCGTCACTTCGTCGGCGTACTCGATGTCGCTGCCGGCCGGAACGCCTGTTGCGATGCGCGTGATCTTGACCGCGAAGCGGCGCAGCGATTGTGTCAGCCAGTCGGCCGTCGCCTCGCCTTCAAGCGTCGGCGAGGTAGCCAAAATCACTTCGTCCACTTCGCCGCGCTCCACGCGCGCAACAAGCGAGTCGGCGCGCAACTGATCCGGCCCAATGCCGTGCAGAGGCGAAATGGTTCCGTGCAACACGTGGTAGACGCCCATGTAGCGCTGCGTCCGCTCGACGGAAGCGATGTTGGTCGGCTCTTCCACCACGCAAACCTGCCGCCGATTGCGCACCGCGCTCGAGCAGTAGACGCACGGATCGACATCGGTAACGTTGTTGCAGATAGAGCAGAGCCGCAGGCTGGCCTTCAATCCGCGCACGGCATCGGCCAGCGCGGCGGCGTCTTCGTCGCTCGATCGCAAAATGTGAAAGGCATACCGCTGCGCGCTTTTCGCGCCCACGCCGGGCAGCTTCTTCAGTTCCTCGATGAGTCTGGCCAACGGCTCGGCATAGCGTGACACTCGACCCTCCTAAAGCGTTCTGTAGACAACCCCGACAAGCGCGTCGATCTTCATGTACTCTTCTTTGTATGTAGCGTCGAACTCCGCCGTGGGCTTTTGCGCGATGACGGCTTCTTCGCTCAGCCCCTGGGTTTTCAGCGCCGCTACTTTGTCGCGAATGCCGGTGAGCATCGCATGGAATTTTTGCAGTTCGTCTTTGCCGCCTACCGGTCCGTGGCCGGGAATGATCTTCGTCGAAGCGGAAACCTCAGCCAGAACCTTTTCGACCTCGTGAATTGTGCCGCTAATCGAGCCGCCTGAAATCTCGTCGATGACCGGATAGATTCCGTTGAACCACAAGTCCCCCATGTGCAGCACATCGGCCTTGCTAAAGCTAATAGAGAGATCGGTATCGGAGTGCGAGGGCGGAATGTGCTTCACGTCAATCACGTCGCCGTTGCGCCAGATCGTAAGCCGCTCGTCGATGCCGATCTCCGGCCATGCCTCCGGCGGCGAAGGCGGAATGCTTTCGTGCGTGAGCATCGAGATCTGCGGCGTCGAAAGCCGTTCGCGGGTCTTGCGATGGGCGATGATTCTGAATCCCGCCTTATGCATCTCCGCGTTGCCGCCGGTATGGTCGAGGTGCCAATGGGTGTTGATGAGGATTCCGCCGGCCTGCGCCTGCGGCGTCAGTCGGGCAATGGTCTCCAAAATCCGCGGAGCAGACAGCGCAAAGCTGGAGTCGATCAGCAGATTTCCATCGTCGCCGGTTTGCAGCACGACATTGCCGCCCGCGTTCTGCAACAGATAAAGGTTGTCGTATAACTGGGAGACATGAATCGTCGCGCTGGCTTGGTAGCTTTCCGAGAATGCCACATGAGCTTCCGTGTGCTCTGTGGTTGCCCTGGCAACGGTTCCCACTTTTAGAAAATCTCTGCGCTCCATCGGCTCTGTCATCGCTTCTGTACTCCTGTTAACTCATTCCCGGCAGCTTCAATCCGCCCAACAGATCCTGTACGCTCGTTTTGATCGCCTCGTCGGCCTTGCGCCCCGCCTCGTTGATCGCGGCCACAATCAGATCCTCCAGCATCTCCACGTCCGGTTTGTCGCCGCTGAGTCCAACCACCGCCGCCGGATCGATGTGCAGCTTAAGCAGTTCCTTCTTGCCGTTCATCGTTGCCGACACCGCGCCGCCGCCGCTGCCCGCCTCGACCACCGTCTCGCCCAGCTTGCGCTGCATCTCTTCCTGCATCTGCCCGGCTTGGGAGAACATCTCGGAAAGTTTTAGAGGATTAATCATTGGCTATTACCTCGCTCGGCTCTTACCGCAGGTGAAGATCGACCACGCTGCGCACTTCGGCTTTAAAAAGCTCCTGCGCGCGCTTGACCATCGGATGCTTCAGCGCCGCTTCCTGCGCGCTGCCGGCGGCTACAACGGGCTTGGCCGCCGCTGCCGGAGTCGCGCCCATATCGGCCGTGGCTTCAAAGCGCGATGACGCGCCCAGCCGCTGCAACTCGTTCCGTACGACCTTATCCGCCGCTGCGTTCACCGTCAGGGCAAGCATCTTTTTGCCCACGCCCGGCACAACGACACGCACGCCGAAATTGCCGAGCGTCCAGTTTCCAGAGCCCAGCAATTGCGCCGCGGAACCGTGTCCGGCCTTCGATAGCGCCGAAACCACGGCCTGGCGCAAGCTCTCGGCATTCAATTCGCCCGGCGGAAGAGTCTCCGCTTCGGGAGCTTTGGCCAGCGCCCCTTCGGTCAGCGTGGCCGTTGCGGCATAGCCGCCTGCCGTTTGCGCCGCCACGGCCGGGAAGGGAACCGGTTCGTTACGCGTCGCTCTCGGCATCGTGCTGCTGACCGCGCTCATCACCGGGCCAGATGCGGAGCTTGAGCTGGCCGTCGCATGAGTTGAATACGCACTCGTCGCCGCGCCCGTCGTTCGTGTTCCGCTCGCAACCGTGCGCGATCCCCCGGTCATCGCCGCGCCGCGTAAGCTGCCGCTTTTAATGCCGCTCAGCAGTTCTTCAATCGGCAGCAACCGCTGCGCGTGAATCAGTTTGAGCAGCCCCAACTCCAGGTGGAATCGCTGCTCCTGGCGGTAATTCAAATCGTCGAAGGTGCGCAGCAGAATTTGCAGGTCGCGCGTCAGTTCCTCTTCGCTGAAAAGCGCGGCTGTGCGCAGCGCGCGGGCGCGTTCGTCTGAGGAAACCTGCAACAGCTCGGTCTTTTCGCCGCCCACTTTAGCCATCAGAGCGTTGCGCAGGTAATGGACCATTTGCCGCGCCAGCGAGAGCGCGCTATGCCCGGCGTTGAGCAGCTCATTCAACTCTTCCAGCAGCGTGGCGCTCTGGCTCTCGGAGACGGCCTCCAGCAGCCGTTCGAAAACCGCGTTGGGCACCGAGCCCATCAGGTCGCGAATCTGGTCGGTCTTAAGCGTGGGCTTGCCGTCTTCTACCGGAGCCGATGCAATCGCCTGATCCATGATCGACAGCGCGTCGCGCATCGAACCGTCGCCGGCCTCGGCCAAAAGCGCCAGCGCCGCATCTTCGGCCGCAATCTGCTCCTGACCGGCGATCATCTTCAACTGCGCCAGTATGTCGTCGTACTTGACGGCGTGAAAGCTGAAGTGTTGGCAGCGCGAGCGGATCGTCTGCGGAATGTTTTCCGGCTCGGTGGTCGCCATCATGAAGATCACGTGCGCCGGCGGCTCTTCGAGCGTCTTCAGCAGCGCGTTGAAGGCGGCCTCGGTAATCTGGTGCGCTTCGTCGAGGATGTAGACCTTGTAGCGGTCGCGGGAAGGCGCGTAGCGGGCGGCGTCGCGCAGCTCGCGAATCTCGTCGATGCCGCGGTTGGTGGCCGCGTCGATCTCGATCACGTCCACCGCGTTGCCCTGGCGAATCTCCAGGCAGGAATCGCATGTGCCGCAAGGCTCCGCCGTCGGCCGCTCCGCGCTGCCCACCTCACGCCGGCAGTTAAGTGCCTGGGCCAGAATGCGCGCGATCGTGGTTTTGCCGATGCCGCGATGGCCCGAGAAGATGTAGCCGTGCGCGATCCGATTCTGCGTAAGCGCGTTCAGCAGCGTGCGCGTCACGTGGTCCTGCCCGGCTACGTCGGCAAAGCGTTGCGGACGATACTTGCGAGCCAGAACCTGATAACCCATTTGAACGGCGCTCCTTTTTAAACCACGCGAAATCGATACAGCCTAGAGCGATTCTATCCCGTCCCGGGCGGGGCGGCGGCACGTGGAAAAACCGCCGTTTTTTGCCCCTGAATTACTTTCTTCTGCGGCATACTGCTGCTATGCTTTTATAAGAAGCGAGTACGTCCCACCGCCGGAAGAGGAGGCTGCTATGCCGATTCTCCATCTCGAACTAACGAAAGATCACGAAGCCTTGATCGCCCAGCTTATCGAGTCGGGACAATTCCATAATGCTGATGAGGTACTGCGGGAAGGGCTGCGTTTGGTGGAAGAGGACCAGAAGCCCGATACCGTCAAAGAAGAGATGTTGCGGAAGGCCATTCAGCCCGGCCTGGATGATTTGAGCCAGGGCCATTTTGTCACGCTGAAGATGCGCGACGAGATTGCCGGCCATCTGCAATTGCTGGGAAAGCGCGCCGCGAAACAATTCAGTTAGCTAGAGAGCGGATCGATGCATGTCCTACGTCTTGCCCGTCAGGCGGAAGAAGATATTGTTACCATCCTCTCTTGGAGTCTGAAGCGATTCGGCGAGACCGCAAAAAGGCGCTATGAGACCTTGCTGACGGTGGCTCTATGTGCGCTATGTGACAATTTTGAAAGGTATGGCAGCATTGCGCGGCCAGAGTTAGGCGAAGGAATCAGAACCTATCATCTTCGCTACAGTCGTTACGAAGCGTGGGGTCTGGAGGGCGTTGTCGGAAGGCCGCGTCATTTAATTGTCTATCGCTTGGCTTCGGACGGAGAACTTGAGGTCGTTCGCATCCTGCATGACAGGATGGAAATACGGTGTCATCTGCCGCTTGCCTGAAGCAATAAAGTCTAGAGCAAATCGCTTGTAGGCGTAGAGTGGCTTTGAAGGGGCACGGCTTCAGCCGTGCCGTAAAGAGGCCCATAAATCGTGGGCTTTTGCCCCTGAGGGACGATTTTTCCCTCTATATCATCAGGCAATTTGCTCTAGCTCATGAAAGCCTCGCTCATAGATGTTAACCAGCCGCGAAATGTGCGATGCTTTTCTTAGAGCTTGTACGTATCCGGATTCCGGGTGGTAAAGCGCGAGGCGGCAGTGAAGAGTTTGGCGATCAAAACGGCGTTGCTTGGAACGATGCTGGCGGCCTGTTTCACGGCAGCGCCGAGACTCAACGCGCAAACGCAAGGCGACGCCCCCGGCCAGCCGGCGCAGAACGCCGCGCAAAGCCCGGCAAAAGTTCAAACGCAGAGCGATCAGAATCCCTTTCCAGACGACACCAGCTCGGTTCCCCTCATGTCCACGCACAAAGACGATCTGCCGGCCGATCTCAACGACGATGCCGATAGCAACCGCATCCCGCTGCCCGCCGAAGATGCCGACCCGGTACGCACCCCCGAACAGGCTGCGGCCGCATCCGAGGAAGGCCAGCAAAATTTCAGTTCGAGTCTCACCGGAATGGGCAATCTTCTGCCCTCTTCCGATGCCGAAACGCAGCCGTCCAAGCGCGGCCGCAAGGGTAAGCAGCAAGTCGTCGAAGAGCACCAGGAAACCGCCGCCGAAGACGAGAGCGTCGGCAACTACTATCTCGACAAAAAGGATTGGAGGGCCGCTCTGTCGCGCTTTCAGTCCGCGATGGTTCTCGATCCCGACAACCCCGACGTTTATTGGGGACTGGCCGAAAGTCAGCGTCATCTGGGCGACCTAGCCGGCGCTCGCTCCAACTACCAGAAGGTCGTCGATTACGATCCCGACAGCCGCCACGGCAAAGATGCGCGCAAGGCCCTCAAAGAGCCGCAGATCGCCAACGCCAAGCCTTCCGCCACAATCGGCGTCGCCGCTCCCGTGCAACAGTAAAAGCCCTATCCATTCCATCTGCAATATGGGAACAACTGTGCCCTACCAAAGCCCGCTCCACTGCCGATAGGCGGCAATCAACTGCTCGCCCCAAAAGGCCGAAAAAACTCCGCCCACGGCGATAAATGCGCCCATCGGCAGCTTCTTCTGCCGCCATGCTTCGCGGTCGGCGCGCATGGCCGGCGTGGCCAGCAACAGCAGCGCCACAACGGTGCCCAAAATCGCGCCAAAACCCAGCGCCAGCACCGCGCACCGCGCGCCCAGCCAGCCGCCCAGCAGCGCCATCAGCTTAACGTCGCCCAGCCCGACGCCCTCTTCCCTGCGAATCAGCCCATAGACCCAGCGAATCAGCAGCAACACGCCCGCCGACAGCACCGCTCCCAGCAGCCAAAAAAGAACCACGTCTGTCGCCACCAGATGCTTCCAGACGGCGAAGCTGCCGCCATAACGCAGAAAAGCGTCGAGGCTGCCGCGCGTCGTGGCCAGCACCAATCCCAGTCCAATTCCCGGCAGCGTCAACCGGTCGGGCAGCCAGAGATTTTCTATGTCAAGAACGGCTAGCGCAACCAGCAGCCAAAGAAAGATCATCCGCCCCACGCCGTCGGTTATCGCTGCTGCCGCGTTGTAATCGAAGATCCCGAAGCTCAACTCTGGCGCCGCCGCAAAAATCTCCCACCCGGCAAAGGCCCACAGCACGCCGACAATCAGCTCCACCCACAAGTGTCGCCAGCCGATTGGCGCTTTGCAGCTTCGGCAACGGCCGCCGAGCCCCAGCCAACTCGCCAGCGGAATATTCTCCCACCAGGCCAACGTGCGGCCGCAGCTTGAGCAGTGAGAGCGCGGCTTCACCGTGCTTTCGCCCTCCGGCCAGCGGCTGGCGCAAACATTCAAATAGCTGCCTGTTGCCAGGCCGAAGAGCCCTGCGAAGATCGTTACCAGTGTGCGGATCATGCACAGTGAGTATAAGGTCTCAAGATATGGTTTGCGCGGCTTTTTCGTGGGACGGCCCTCTGACGCCCCGACTCCGCGCGGGGTACACTAAGGCTGCATGGATCTGCCACCAGCAAGCTCCAGCCTCAAGGCCCCTGCGCCGAAAGCCTCTACAGACCCGGCGCGGGCAGCGGCTTTATTTGAGCAATCGGCGGCAATCATGGCCCGGCTGCTGGCGCCCAATGGCTGCCCCTGGGACCGCGAGCAAACCTTCGATTCCATCCGTAAATACACGCTTGAAGAGACCTACGAGGTCTTCGACGCTATCGACCGCCGCGACTTCCCCCACCTTGCCGAGGAGCTGGGCGACCTGCTCCTTCAGGTGCTCTTCTATGCCGAAATGGCCTCCGGCAAAGGCTATTTCACCATCGCCGACGTTCTCGATTCCCTTAATCGCAAGCTGATCCGCCGCCATCCTCACGTTTTTGGCGAGGAGGCTTCGCGCGCGGCCGGAAACCACGCCGAGGTTGACGCCGAAGCCGCCGTCGATTCTTCGGCAGCCGTCTTGCGCAACTGGGACCAGATCAAAGCCGCGGAAAGAAAATCCGCCGGTGAAGAGGCTCGACACTCGCGCCTCGACGGCGTGCTGCGCGGAATGCCGGCGCTGGCCGAATCCGCCAAGCTCGGCGCAAAGGCTCGCAAATCCGGCTTCGACTGGAAAAACTGGCGCGAGCTTTGGCCCAAACTTGCCGAAGAGATGGGCGAACTTGAGGTCGAAGCTCTTTCGGACGATCCGGCGCGCAAGCCCGCGGTCGAGGCCGAGTTGGGCGACCTGCTCTTTACCGTCGTCAACCTGGGCCGTCATCTCGACGTGGATGCGGAGGTCGCCTTGCACGGTTGCAATCAGCGCTTCCGCCGCCGTTTTCGCGAAATGGAATTGGCCTCCTCGCGGCCTCTCGAAGAACTTTCACCCGAGGAGCTGGAATCGCTTTGGCAACAGGCAAAACGCAAGCTGGCCTCTGAATCGCCAGCAACAGCATGAAGCAATGGTCTCTACGGACTGGGCTTTTACCTCGCTCTTGAACCAAGAGGATGATATGAAAATCGATGCAATCATCTTGCGCGAACTTCACATGCCGCTCGTGCGGCCCTTTGAAAACGGTTTTGGCGTTACCCGCAACCGCCGCATTCTGCTTGCAGAGATTCACTCCGAGGGGCTGACCGGCTGGGGCGAATGCACCGCCGGCGAGCGCCCCTACAGTTCCGGCGAATCCACTGACACCGCCTGGCAGGTGATGGTCAACGAGCTGGCGCCGCTACTGGCCGCCGCTTCGCCCGAGCATGGCGGCGATTGCCCGCATCTCTTCCGCGCCGTGCGCGGCAACCAGATGGCCAAGGCCGCGCTGGAAAACGCCATTTGGGATCTGGAGGCGCAGCGCGAAGAATTGCCGCTGGCCCAGTTGCTCGGCGGCGTTCACGAGAGCATTCCCTGCGGCGTCGCTGTCGGTTTTCACGCTTCGATTCCCGAGCTGCTCTCCACCGTCGAGCGCGAACTTGCCTCGGGCTACCAGCGCATCAAGCTCAAGTGCAAGCCCGGCTGGGATCTTGACGTCCTCGAGCGCGTGCGCAGCCGTTGGCCTCAGATTCAGCTCAGTTGCGATGCCGGTTCCAGTTATCATCTTCGCGACCAGGAACATCTGGCCGCCTTCGACGCCTTCGATCTGCTCATGATCGAGCAGCCGCTCTGGCACGATGATTTCTACTTCCACTCCGTGCTGCAAAAGCGCCTCAAGACGCCCATCTGCCTTGATGCTTCGATTCGCAACCGCCGCGACGCGCTGGCGGCGATTGAAATGGGCTCATGCAAAATCATCGACATCAAGCTGGGGCGCGTCGGCGGTTTCTCCGAGGCCATCGCCATACACAACGCGGCTCTGGAGCGCGGCATTCCGGTCTGGTGCGGCGGCATGTTGGAGTCCGGCATTGGCCGCGCCCACAACATCGCTCTCGCCTCGCTCGAAGGCTTCACCCTGCCCAGCGATGTTTCCGCCTCCTCGCGCTACTATGCCGAAGAGATTATCGAGCCCGAAGTCGTCGTCTCACCCCAGGGCGAGATCGTCATTTCCGATGCTCCCGGCCGCGGCTACGAGGTGCGCACCGATCTGGTTGAAAAGCTCACCGCGCGCCAGCAATCCGTTCGCGCCATGGAGATGGTGGCCTAGAGCAAATCTCTTGTAGGTGTAGAGTGGCTTTGAAGGGGCACGGCTTCAGCCGTGCCGTAAAAATGCTCATAAATCGTGGGCTTCAGCCCCTGAGGGAAGTTTTTTCCTCTATATCATCAGGAGATTTTGCTCTAGCAGCGAACAATCTTCGGCGACACAATTCCCTTGGTGGCGTTGCGCGTATCGACGACCAGCCGCGACTGTTCGACGATGGCGCGATAGTCATAGCTCGAGTGATCGGTCACGATCACGACCGCGTCGTACTCTTCCAGATGATCGAGCGATGCGCAGCGCATATCCAGCTTGTACTTGCGCCCGCGCCCGACGGTAGGGAAGTACGGATCGTTGTAGGAGACGGCCGCGCCGTTCTGGCGCAGCAACTCGATGATGGTCAACGAAGGCGACTCGCGCAGATCGTCGATGTCGCGCTTGTAGGCCAGCCCCAGCACCAGAATCTTCGAGCCTTTAAGGGCCTTCGAGCGTTCGTTGAGCGCCTTGGCCACTTGCGCCAGTACAAAGTAAGGCATCTCGGTATTCACCACGCCGGCCAGCTCGATAAAGCGCGTGGTAAAGTCGAACTCCCGCGCCTTCCACGATAGATAGAACGGATCGATGGGAATGCAGTGGCCGCCCATCCCTGGGCCGGGATAGAAGGCATGGAAGCCGAAGGGTTTGGTCTTCGAGGCCTCGATCACCTCGTAGATGTCGATGCCCATTCTGATGCACAGTTGCTTCAGTTCGTTGACCAGCGCGATGTTCACGCAGCGGTAGATATTTTCAAGCAGCTTGGTCATCTCGGCCACCGCCGGAGCGCTGACCGGAACCACGCGGTGAAAGATCGAGCCGTACATCGCCGAGGCCGCTTCGGTCGCCACCGCGTCGCAGCCGCCGATCACCTTGGGAATGTCGCGCCGGTCCACGCTGTCGTTGCCCGGGTCTTCGCGCTCCGGCGAAAAAGCCACGTGCACGCTGCCATCCTTGTCGCCGCGCGCTACCTTTATGCCGCGCGTATTGCCCGCCTCCAGCAGCGGAACCACAACCTCCTCGGTCGTGCCCGGATAGGTCGTGCTTTCAAGCACGATCAACTGGCCCTCGTGAACGTGCGGCGCGATCGACTTGACCGTACCGGTAATAAAGCTCAAGTCGGGTTCGTGGTGCTCGTCGAGCGGCGTGGGAACGCAGATAATCACCGCGTCCATCTCCGCGATCTTCGCGTAATCGCTGGTGGCGAGAAAGCCCGACTTCCGCGCCTTCTCGATTTCGGCCGGGAGAATGCGTACGATGTACGATCCGCCGCCATTCAGCGTCGCCACCTTGTCGGCCGCGATGTCGAAGCCGGTAACGCGGAATCGCTCGCCGCTGAACAGCAGCGCCAGCGGCAGTCCTACATATCCCATGCCGACGATCCCGATGCGGGCCTCGCGGGTTTCCATCTTGTGTTTGAGTTCTAGAAGAGTGTTTGTGGGGGCGTTCTTCATGTTGTCGATTGTAAGCCAGATTGCGCGCTTGATACGACTCTGCTTGCGGCTTTCCGCTTGCTGCCTGATCGGTGGGCGGGCGTATCCTGACAGAAAAGGCCGCCTGCCGATTGGCGCGGCCGCGTTTTTTTTCGGAGGTCGAATTGCCCAAATATCTTGTAACCGGAGTCGCGGGATTCATTGGCCGCTCCATTGCCGCGGCCTTGCTCACGCGCGGCGAATCCGTGCGCGGCGTTGACAATTTCATTACCGGCAAGCGCGCCAACCTGATCGGTCTGGAAAAAATGGAGTTCGTCGAAGGCGACCTCACCAACCCGGCACTCTGCGCCAAAGTCTGCGCCGGTGTTGAAATCGTCTTCCATGAAGCGGCGCTGGCCTCGGTGCCGCGCTCGGTGGCCGATCCGGTCGCCACCAACGCCAACTGCGTCGACGCCACCCTCAACGTGCTGGTCGCCGCCCGTGATGCCGGCGTGCGCCGCGTTCTTTACGCCGGCTCCTCCTCGGCCTACGGCGATACCCCTACGCTGCCCAAGCATGAAGAAATGCTGCCCAACCCCATGAGTCCCTACGCCGTCGCCAAGCTCACCGGCGAGTATTACCTACGCGTTTTCGCCCGCATCTACGGGCTTGAAACCGTTATCCTGCGCTACTTCAACGTCTTCGGCCCTTATCAAGACCCCACATCGCACTACTCCGGCGTGCTGGCGCTTTTCTGCCGCAAAATGCTGGCCGGCCAGCAACCCACCATCTACGGTGACGGCGGGCAAAGCCGCGACTTCACCTTCATTGAAAATGTAGTCGGCGCCAATCTGCTGGCCGCATCCGCTCCGGCCGAAAAAGTCTCCGGCCGCTTTATGAATGTGGCCACCGGCGCCGCCATCACGCTCAACCAGACCTTCGACATCCTCTGCGATCTGACCGGCTATCGCGGCAAGCCTGCCTATGCCGAGCCGCGCGCGGGCGACATTCGTCACTCCCTGGCCGATATCACTCTGGCCAAGGAGTTGATCGGCTACCAGACTAAGGTTGATTTCCGCGAAGGCTTGCGCCGCACCGTCGACTGGTATCGCACCTCATCGCCGGAGGCTTAACTCGCGCTCCGGCAAATTTTTATGTTGACGAACGTAGCGCAATGAACGAAACTGACCACGATTTTCCTCGGATCTTCTTTCGTCCTTCCCGCGTTGCTTCTATCCGGTCGATAGGGGACGAAGACAAGGCTTCCGGCATCAATTTGCGGAAGCTCACCGCGACAGGCCAGCGAACTCCTCGCCGGAATCCCGGCGGCAAATTTTGAGAGTCCGCGCACTGCGCCAGGGCCCTGCGGCTTTGCGGCGGAGGTTCCCATCTGGTGACAGACAACCAGGCTCTTCAGCAGACGCTTCCCGAGGCGGCGGGACCGTTGCGTTCCGCCTCTGTCTCTCTGCGCGAGCTCGCGCGGATCGTGCTTCGTCGTTGGCGCTTGATCGTCGCCATCGAGACCGCTCTGCTGCTGCTTTGTCTCGTTTATTGTTTCGCCGCGCCCAAGCAATTCGAGGCCGCGGCGCGCGTCGAACTGCGCGCCGCTCCAGCCTCTTCGCTCAATCTCGATGCGCAGGATACGCTGTTTTCCGCTTCGATTCTCTCCGCGCCCCTGGCGCAGGAAACCCTGGCCGGAGTCTTGCGCAGTGACCGGCTCGCCTGGCGTGTGATAACCGAGCTCAAGCTCTATCGCGACCCCGCCTTCAGCGGAGGCCGCGCCGGCCGCTTTGCCGGCTTCGATTCCGCCCACCCCGAGCCCGCATCTCAGGCCTGGCTGCTCGATCGCTTCTCTCGCCGCCTGCGCATACAAACCGTGCCGCGCACGCTGCTGGTCGAAGTGCGCTTCCGCTGCCGCGACGCGGCGCTTTCGGCCGCCGTCGTCAACGCGCTGATCCGTGCCTACGGCGAGCAGGAGACGCAATCCAAGATTCAAGCTACGGCGCAGGCCTCCGATTGGCTCAACGGACAGCTCGCCGGACTGAAAACCCGCGTGGATCGTGACCAGCTGCGATTGGCCGACTTCGAAAGCCGGAATGGCATTGTCAGCACGCCGGAGATTCAAGCCAGCGGCCTGTCCGGCGAGACCCAGCACAGTGCCGTGCTGTTGGAGATCGACGACCTCGGCCGCCAGCTTGTGGTTGCCACCTCCGACCGCATCTTGAGCGAGGCCGAGTATCGCGCCGCCTCCACCGGCGACCCGGAGACGATTATCGCTTCCGATCCGCATCTGCAGACCGAAAGCGGCAACCTCGCCACCACGCTCTTGCAGCAGATTCGCGCCCGCCGCAGCGAGCTTGAACAGGAGCAGGCCCAACTTAGCTCCGAGCACGGCCCCAACTTTCCGCGCGTCGTCGAAATCGGCCGCCAACTGCAAAATCTCATTCGCCAGAAACAGGCCGAAGACGCCAAGCTCGTCGAACGCTTCCGCAACCGCTGGCAAACCGCGCTCGACCGCGAGCGCCTGGTGCGCAAAAGCCTCGATCAAGCCACCGGCGAAGGCCTCAAGCTAAATCGCGCCACCAACGAATACGCCATCATGCGCCAGGAAGCTAACGCCAGCCACGATCTCTATCTCCGTGCGCTGGAAAAAGCCGAAGAAGCGGGCCTCGCCGCCGGCGTGCATAGCTCCAACATTTCGCTCGTCGATGCCGCTCGCCAGCCGGCCAAGCCCGTTGCGCCCGATCTGCTCGTGGATCTCGCCATCACCTTCTTCGTCGGTCTTTGGCTGGCTCTGGGCGCGGCGTTGTTGCGCGAGTCGCTGGCCCGTTCCGCGGCGCATCGTGCGGCGGCGGCCCTTCTCTTGCTCGTGCTCACAGCCGGCACAACGCTTTCCGCGCAATCGCCGACCCCCAGCACCTCCGGCCTGCCTTCTGGCGTCGTCACTCTTCCGCAAACGCCGGAAACGCGCAAGCTGCCCAACCCCAAAGAATCGCCCACGCTTTGGAACGATGCTGGCGCAGGCAATCCTACCGCGCAGCTTTCGGCGGCGCAGCCCGCCACTCCCATGCCTGCGCCCATCGCTCCCGGCGACGCTCTCGACATCAGCGAAGCCCACACGCCGGAATTCCATTCCGCCGCCCGCGTCTCTTCGCTAGGCACGGTTACTTTGCCCATGATCGGCGAGGTGAAAGTTGCCGGGCTTGACGAACAATCCGCCGCCCGCGTCATTGAGGCCGCGCTCCTCGCCAAAGGCATGTTGCTGCACCCGCTCGTCACCGTGCTCGTTACCGCCTACGTCGGTCAAGAGGTGAGCGTGCTCGGTGAAGTCGCCCGTCCCGGCGTCTATCCCTACACCTATCACCACCGGCTGCTCGATCTGATCTCGGCCGCCTCTGGTCTTTCGCCCAACGCCGGCCGGCTGGTCAACATCTACCATCAAAACGATCCCCAAACCCCACATCCGGTCGTGCTTGATCCCAGCGGCGCCGATGCCGGCTCCGACCACAATCCCGAGCTCAGCCCCGGAGACACCGTTCAAGTCAGCCGCGCCGGACTGATCTACGTCGTCGGCGCCGTCATTCGTCCCGGCGGCTTCCCCGTCGATCCCGTGCAGGGACTCACTGCCGTGCAGGCTCTCTCGCTGGCCTGGGGTCCGACGCAAAATGCCGCCGTCCGCAAAGCCATACTCATCCGCGAGCAGCGCGGCGGCCGCACCATGATCTCGCTCGACCTCAAACGCATGTTGCATGGCCAGGACCCCGACCAGCCCGTGCAAGACCGCGACATTCTTTACATCCCCGATTCCATGGCCAAAAATCTCTTGAACCGGACCCTGGAGTCCGCCATTCAATCCACCTTCGGCGTCGCCATCTATTCGGCGCTCGTCTACTCGCAGAGGTACTAGGTCTTTGACAGCTTGAAGTAGTACCAACCGTGGGTGCCCCCGGTCCCTTGCTTTTGGGGACCGGGGAACCACAACGCTATGGATCGAAACCATCTGGTCGCGCTACTAGTCGCAGAGGTACTGGCAATGCGTCGTGTCGCCTGGCTGTTGCTGCTCATCTTCGTCTTCGCCATTCCTTGGGAGTATTCCCTGGACCTCGGCGAGCCGTTGGGCAACGTCGCCCGCATCGCCGGTCTGCTCACCCTCCTCGCCGCCCTTCCCGCGCTTCTTCAGACAGGCCGCCTGCGCCTTCCCGGCGTGCTCTGCTGGGTCGCGCTCGCCGTCTATCTCTGGTTCTGCTGCACTTACTTTTGGAGCGTCGCTCCGGCCGCTACGCTGGACAAAATCCGCGCTTACTTTCAGGAGATGATGATCCTCTGGCTGGCCTGGGAGTTCGTCGATTCTCCCGCCGACCTGCGCTCGATGCTGCGCGCCGCCGTCGCCGGTTCCTGGATTCTGGCTCTGCTCACCTTGGCCTCTCTTCGCTCCCTCGATGCCGCCGCCGCCGCGCAAATTCGCTTTGCCGCCTATGGACAAGACCCCAACGATGTCGCCCGCTTTCTCGATCTCGGCTTCCCCTTTGCCGCCCTTTTAACCAACTGCGAGCGCCATTGGCCCTTTCGCCTCGCCGCGCTCGGCTATCTGCCCGTCGGGTTGGTCGCCGTCTTGCTCACCGCTTCGCGCGAAGGTTTTATGGCCGCGATCGTGGCCTTTGCCGGCGCCGGCCTCCTCCTCGCGCAAAGCCATCCACGGCGTCTCGCCGCTGGACTCCTCGTGCTGCCGCCGGCCGCCGCCGCCTTCTGGTTCATTGTTCCCAGCGCTACGCTGGCGCGGCTGGCCACCATCCCCTCGCAGTTGCTCGGCGGTGACTTGAACCAGCGCATGAATATCTGGTCCGCCGGCTGGCGCGCCTTCGCGCACTCCCCGCTGCTTGGTTCCGGCGCCGGTTCTTTTGTCGCCGCATCACGCCTGGCCTCTATGGACACGGCGCACAACACCGCGCTCTCCATCCTGGTTGGCGGCGGCCTCTGCGCGCTCTTCCTCGCCTCCATACTCTTCGTGCTGGCCCTGCGCGCCGCCTTCTCCACTCGCGGCCCGCTGCGTCTGGCGCTCGTCACCTCGCTCATGGTCTGGGCCGTCGCCTCGCTCGCCGCCACCGCTGAAGAAAATCGCGCCACCTGGCTGCTCTTTGCCATCGTCGCCGTCGCCGCCCGCCTCCACAATGAAGCCCCGGAAGAAACGACGATTTGTTTCTCATCCGCCGGCCATGCTGCGCCCGCTTCCCAACCCGCTATTCATCTTGCGGAGGTGTAACACAACGCATTACGGCTTTGAGCGATTTGGAACATCTTTTTGGCCGGCGTGAAATAGTAATGTGGTTTTACATTTTGCGGATATGCACATCGGGCATTGCAAGAAGTGTCAGGGCACAACTTTAGTGCCGGAGTCGATGAACTCTGTTCCTTCCATCCCGCCTGTAGCCGCCGCGCCAACGCCCGCCAGCGTTCATCGCGCGATCCTCCATGCGGCCATTTCTGTCGGCGCGGCCGGCATCATCGTCAAACTTGTCGCCACCTTCAAAGAGATCGCCGTCGCTTCGGTCTACGGCCGCTCCGATTCGATGGACGCCTTCCTGGCCGCCGCCCTCATCCCCGGCCTGCTCGTCAATCTCATCTCCGAATCGCTGAATCAGGCTCTCGTTCCCACGCTCGTCCGGGTGAGGGAACAGGAGGGCCGCGAGCGCGCGCAGCAATTGCTATCGAGCGCGATGCTCTGGATCTGCCTGCTATTGACCGCGGTCTCGCTGGCCATGGCCCTTGCCGCGCGCGGCTTTTTCCCGCTGATTGCTTCGAACTTCCCCCCCGGCAAGCTCGCTCTCGCCGTTCATCTCTTCTACGGCCTGCTGCCGATCGTCGTCATCACCGGCATCGCCACCAACTGCACTGCCGTCCTCAACACTCTCGACCGCTTCATTCTGCCGGCTCTCGCGCCTGTCGTGATTTCTCTCTCGATCATCGTCGGAGCTTTGTTCTATGGCGGCCGTTACGGCATCTGGGCCATGGTCTACGCCACTCTGGCCGGCTCGCTGCTGCACGCGATTCTCGTCGCCGTCATGATGGAGACGCGCGGTCTCCGCTTTCGCCTGCGCTTCCATGGTTTCGACGCGGCCACGCGCGAGGTCGCCGGCCAATACGGCCCGGTGCTGCTCAGCGGAGTGGTCGCCTCCGGCGGGCTGCTCGTCGATCAGTCGATGGCCGCCATGCTCGCCGCCGGCAGCGTTTCGGCTCTGGTCTACGCCAACCGCTTTGTCAGCGTGGTGCTCACGTTGCTGGCCGGCGCCATCTCCACCGCCATCGTGCCGTACTTCTCGCGCATGATCGCCCACCGCGACTGGTCCGGTTGCCGCCACACTATTCATACCTGGATTCGGATCACCGCGCTGGTCTCGGTGCCCATCGCCGTCGCGCTCATCGCCGTCGCCCGTCCGCTGGTTCGCATCGCCTACCAGCACGGCCGCTTCGGCCCCGCTGACACCCTCATCGTCGCCGCGACGCTGGCCATGTACGCCATTCAGATTCCCTTTATCGTCGTCAGCCGCATCGACTACCGCTTCATCGTCGCCATGCGCCGCACCGATCTCGTCCTCTACTGCGGCCTCATCAATCTCGCGCTCGACATCGTTCTCAATCTCCTCCTCATGCGCTGCTTCGGCGTCGCCGGAATCGCTCTTGCCACCTCGCTCTGGGCCGTGAGCACCTTCATCTATCTTCGCTACTGGAGCGCGAAACTGCTGGCGCAAGCCGAGGCCGCCTCATGAGCGCGCGATATCTCCTCCGCTTTGACGATCTTTCTCCCACCGTCTCCGCCGGGCGTTGGTCGCCTCTCGCCGCTCTCGTTGCCGAGTTCCATCTGCGACCAATACTCGCCGTCATTCCCGACAATCACGATCCGGAATTGGAAGCCTCGCCGCCGGATGCAGATTTTTGGAATCAGATGCGCTCCCTCGAAGCTGCCGGCGCAACCATCGGCCTGCATGGTTATCGTCATCTTTGCCAATCTCATGGCCGCGGCCTCGTCGATCTTCATCGCGTCACGGAGTTCGCCGGCGTCGAATTCGCCACCCAGCGCGCCTGGATCGCCGCAGGTCTGCGCCTTTTGCGCGGCCATGGCCTCAACCCGCGTATCTGGGTCGCGCCCCGACACGGTTTTGATGCGCGCACGCTCGCCGCGCTACGCGTCGAAGGTCTCTCGCTGCTTTCAGACGGTTTCGCCCGCCGTCCCTTCATCCGCCGTGATCTTACCTGGATTCCGCAGCAGCTTTGGGGGCCGGTCGACAAACCCAACGGTCTTTGGACGATCTGTCTGCACCCGAACTCCACCGGCGACGATCAGCTTGCGGCGCTGCGCGCATTTCTCGTCCTCCACGCCAACCAGTTCCTCTCCGTCGATGAAGCGCTGCTCCAATTTCCGCCCGCTCCCTTGCCGCTGGCCGAGCGTCTCTACGCCGGCATGGTCTTTCGCCGTCTCAAATGCGCCCGGTTGTACAAGGCGATTCGCCGCCGTGTACGGCTGCGGTCGAGCAATTCGCCATAAAGCGCCTCCCATCGATCCAGAATCGACTCCAGGCCGAAGCGCCGCGTCACTTCGCTCTGCGACCATTCGCCTATAGCCCTCCGCCCGGCGGTCGAAGCGCTCATCAGCTTTTCCATCGCCGCGGCGAGGCTGTCGGCGTCGCCCTGGCGGGCCAGCCAGCCGGTCCAGCCATTCTCTACCACCTCGCGCGTTCCGGCAACATCGGTGGCGACCACGGGCTTACCACAGGCTCCAGCCTCCAGCAGCACCATCGGCAGTCCCTCATAGCGCGAGGCCAGCACAACTCCGTCGGCGGCCTGCATCCAACGCCGCACCTCGGACGAAAAGCCCAAAAAACGCACGCGGCTTTCTACGCCAAGCTGCACGGCCATCCGCGCCAACTCATTGTGCAGCGGCCCTTCGCCCAATATCAGCAGTTGCGCTGCTTTCGGTAATCCGGCCAGCGCGCGCAGCAGCGTGGGATAGTCCTTGACCGTCTCCAGCCTTCCCACGGCCAGCCACAGAAATTCATCCTTTAGCCCCAGCGCCTGTCGCGCCTCGGCGCGCATCTGTTCCTCCGGCCGCCAGGCATTTACGTCGATCCCGTTTCCCAGCACCAATAGCTTCTTCGCACCGACCATTCCGGCTGCCCGATGCGCTTCTGCCGTCGCCTCGCTCACCGCCGTTACCTTGTCCGCCAGCCAGCGGCTACATACATAGCCAATCCGCCGGCCGAGCTTTCCCGTGTAGGAGCTATGCAGCGTATCGATCTCTACCGGCACGGGCGCTGCCAGCCGCGACCACCGCGCCAGCCATGCGGCGTGCGGCAAGTGCGCATGGACCACATCGGGCCGCTCGCGCCACAGCCAGCGATTCAAACGTATCCACCCGCGCGGATCGGCCAGCCCTTTGCGCATCTCCAGGCTGGTAAAGCTCACGCCGGCCTCGCGCAATTCCGCCGCCGCCTCGCCGCCCGAGCCGGAAAGCGCCACCATGCTCACCTGCCAGCCGCGCTGGCGCAATCCCTTGGCCAGCAGCATCGTCTGCCGCTCGGCGCCGCCTATCCGGTCCAGGCCGGGAATCACCACCGCCGCATGGCTCACCGCATCCTTCCCATATGCGCGCCGAGCAGATCGTCATAGGCTTCGATCGCGTGCTCAAAATCGAACTCGTCGGCCTCCGGCGGTTGGGCCAAAAGGTGACGATCGCTCGGACGTAATCCGGGAAAAATCGCGGCTGCTACTACGTCTATGCCGGCGATCAACAACGTCACGGCAATAAATGTAAAGGTGAAGACGATCAGCAACCCTGAAAATGCTAAATGGAACAAGCGTCGTATCATAACTTCCTCCGGCGGCCCGGTTCCCGCAACTCCGGCAGACTTTAACCGACGAGTTCTTACGGTTGTCGAGCGCCACGCGCAGAGCTTAGACAGCTCCGCTCACTGGGCCGATGACAGATACAACTTTTAGGAGCGCCGAGCAGGGAAAGGGGAAGTGTTGAACTCCGGGCTGGGAACTTGCGCCAATATTTAGAACGGCTCCCTATAGGCGGGAAGCCTGAGCGGCTTTTGCCTCATCCGCCCTTTTATCTAGGCGAATGCCTCTTCAACAACGCATGGCGACCTTGGGCAATCATTCCGAGCGGGAACGAAAACTTACTCTAAGACAGTCGCCTTTTCCGCGTGAGATGTCAAGAGATTTCGCGCGATTTTACGCGATTTTGAAAAACCATACAGTATCATTCGGCGGCTAGATAATATATAAAATTCAGGATCGCCGAGTTGACCTGGAACATCAGTGAGCGGCAACCTTCAACGCGATTCGGCACTCTGCGGAATTGGTGAAAAACACTCTAATTCGCTGGCCGCGCAGAGGGCAGAGCAGGGGGAGGAATCGTAGCTCCAGGGAAGGCCGCGACTCTCCGCGACGCGCCGCCGGCCTTGCCCTCGTTCTCGATCCGGCCGAGTGCCTGAACGATCGTCGCGGCTAAAACCCCGGCAGAAATTCTCTCCGTAAGCCAGGCGTCGGCCCGGCCGCGCAACAGATCCACTACACCACCCGAAGCCGGCGTGGCCACAATCGGCAAACCCGCCGCCAACGCCTCAATCAGCGCATTGGGCATCCCTTCGTATCGCGAGCTGAGCACAAAAAGCGTTGCCCCAGGAAACAGCGTGTATGGACAATCGACGTGGCCTGCAAAATGAACCGCCGCCTCCAGCCCCTGCGCGCGGCTTGCCTCCTTCAGCGCCATCTCCTCATCGCCCGCGCCGGCAATCAGCAGATCGGCCTCGGGGTAGCGCTTGCGCACCGCCGCCAGCGCCTCGATCAGCAGGTCGAAGCCTTTTTCTCGCGAAAGCCTTCCCACCGCCAGCAGGTGCGGACCTTTGCCTTTCCACGCATAAGCTCTTTTACGCGCGGCCAAAATCCCCTCCATGTCTACGGGATTGGGCAGTACGGCAATCTTCTCTTTACCGATCCCCAATTCACTGGCTAGATCGGCGGCCATGGCCCGCGACTGGCAAATGACGCAATCAGCCCGGCGATAGAGCAGCCGGTACAAGAGCCGCGTGTAACCAGGCAATCTGCCCGATGAAAGCGCGGCCGAAACCGTCGTGCTCTGCCTCACCAGCACTTGCATTCCCGGCGGCAGCAGCGGTCGCAGCAGCAAAGCTAAAAAATTCGTCTCCGGCGCGCCAGAAAATATCGCCCGCGGCCGCAGCCGCCACAGCAGCCGCAGCAGCGGAAACATGGCGGCGCGCACTCTTTTTGCGCCCAGCGCGTGAACCGCGATCCACGCGGGCAGGGGGGGCAGGCGAGCCGCTGCAACATCGGTCTGCGTCGCCAGGCACAGATGCACCTCAAAGCGCTCTCGCGACAAACCGCGCGCCACAAGCGCCATCACCTGCTCGGCTCCGCCGCCGCCTAAGTGAGGAATCAGCAATAGGATACGTGCGCGTTGCGGCATCATTCGCCTCCCAATTCGCACGCAGACCCCTGGGGTAGACCGATTCTCCACCCAATGAGAATCTTTTGTTTGTGTCTAAAATCACTCCACTTCACGTCTAAAAATGCTACAGTCTCATTAGCGTTTTTTAATCGGCGCTGGCTTCGGCGAAAGCCTTTTCCCTTTCTCGCCTCCTGTTTCTTTCCCTGCTGGCCGCTTCGTCTCTTCCCCCTTATATCCAAACGCGCGGCAGCTCATTATGCGCGGGATCGCTACCCCGCCGGCCACAAGCCTAACCCCTCCAGCATGCGCGGAGGCGACCTGTTCTCAGCAAGGCGCTTTGCTCAAGCGCCGGAGGTTCCTCATGAAACCCCAATCTCCGTTGCAGCCCACCATTCTTGTCGGCATTACTCATTCGCAAACCTGCCTGGTCCTCTCTGCGCGCCTGCGCGCTCTGCGTCAGGCCGGCTTTCGCGTCCTGCTGCTTTCCAGCCCCGGCAAACTGCTCGATCGCACTGCCGCCAATGAGGGCGTCGAGCCGATCGCCTTTCCCATGCGCCGCGAAATTTCTCCTTTCGCCGATCTGATGGCGCTCGCCCGCCTCTGGCGTCTTCTCGGCCGTCTGCACCCCGATCTGGTCGAGTTCAGCACGCCCAAAGCGGGCTTGCTCGGCTTGCTCGCCGCCTGGATGCGCGGCATTCCACGGCGCGTTTATATCCTGCGCGGACTCAGGCTGGAGACCGCTTCGGGCTTTAAACATCGCCTCTTGCTCACCGCAGAGCGGATCGCCTCGGCCTGCGCTCACTCCGTTCTTTGCACCAGTGAAAGTCTCCGCAATGAAGCGATCGCGCTGGGCATTGCGCCGGCCAATAAACTTCTTCTTCTCGGACAGGGAAGCAGCCAGGGCGTCGATACCCTCCGCTTTTCGCCTGGACCAAGCGATGTGCGCGACCGGCTGGCCATTCCGGCGACCGATCCCGTCATCGGTTTCGTCGGCCGGCTCACGCGCGACAAAGGCTTGCCCGAGCTCTTGCGGGCCTTCGACCGCATTCTGCGCGTCATTCCCGCCGCGCGTCTGCTCCTGGTCGGCTGGTTCGATGTCGCCGAAGACGCGCTCGACGCCGATCTCCGCGTCCTGATCGAGCATCATTCACGCATCATCTGCACCGGCTTTGTTCCCGATGCCGCGCCCTACTATCGCGCCATGGATCTAATGGTCCTTCCCAGTTGGCGCGAGGGTTTTCCCAACGCCGTTCTCGAGGCCGGCGCTACGGGCATCCCCGTCGTAACCACGCAATCGACCGGCGCGCGCGACTCCGTGCTGCCCGAGGTGACCGGCCTGCTCATCCCTCCCGGCTATCCTGAAGCGATCGTCGAATCGGTTCTCAAGTTGTTGCGCGATCCCGAGCGCCGCGACCGCATGGGCCGGGCCGCCAGATCGTGGATCGTGGAAAATTTCCAGCAGGAGCGTGTTCTCGGCCTGACGGCGAACTATTACTCAAGCCTCTTCGCCGTAGCGCCCACCGCGCAGCTTCAGCACGCCTAGCCCCGCTCCTCTTCGCCTGCGAACAGGTCGCGCTGTTCCTCGCCGCCAGAAACCCGTTTGCGCGCCGCCGCGCCAATCAGGCTCAGAACCTCCAACGACTGAATCGCTAGCCGCGGCACATAAATCCGCTGCGTATTCGAGCGCGTATCGGGTGGGATCAGCATCAATCCTGCTCCGTCCACCAGCGAGCGGTCGTTGGCCGCCAGCCCCTCCAGCTCGTCGCCGTCGGTCAGCGTCAACTTCAGCCAAAGCCCTGCCGTACGCGGCCGCAGAGAAAACCGCTTGCGGATCAAGCGTTCCGGATTCGCCTGGTCTACCGCGCCGGTTGGCAGATCGCGCACAAAACAAACCCACTTCACCTGCTCCCAACCAATCCGGACCACCTTGCCCGTCTGCTCCAGTATCTCCAGCTCCGGCTGGTGTTCTCCAAAACTCGATCCGGCATAGCCAGCGCACCAGTCGCGGGAGAACTTTCGCACAATGACGGGTTTGCGCATCGAGGCCATTGCTTTGGATTGTCGCACGCCCCAAGCCGCTTTCTATTGTCTTTTATGGCTCGCCCGGCAAACCGATTTTCCGCCCCTCTCCGAAAAAGTTGCAACTCCAGTGCAGAAACGCTAGTTTTCTGAGCTGACTTGTGTTAATGTACAGCTTTGCCGGCCCGTATCGATTACGCTCGTAAGGCCATTATCATCAAATACTTGGGCGCAACTTGGCGGCGAAAACAGGATCGCGATGCCTGACTATATCTACCTTCTTGAAAATCGGCTTTCGGCCGACCAACGCCTTGCGCTTACCCAGGTACAAACTGTTGCGCGCGATGCCGGCCTTCTTCTTTTCCTTACCGGCGATGCTGTTCGAGACCTCACCAGCGGCCATTCCGTGCGCGATCTGGAGATGGTCCTCCACGGAAACGCTCTCAAACTGAAAAAACCGTTGGAAAAACTCGGCGGCCAGCTTTGGGGCGAAGACGAAGCCTCGCGTACCCTCTATCTCTGTTATCCGGGAACCGTACGCGTCGATCTGGTCAGCGCACATGGCATCGAGTACCCTAAACCCGGAAAACCCGTCTATCATTTCGATTCGATTCACGAAGATCTCGCCCGCCGCGACTTTACCATCAACGCCATGGCTCTCTCGCTCAACGAGGGCTCCTATGGCCTTTTGATGGACCCCTTCAACGGCGCCGCAGACATTGAAACTCACACTCTGCGTCTGGTTTCCAACTACGGCTTCCTTGAAGAACCGGCCTTTTTGGTTCGCTCAACCCGGCTTCGCAGCCGCCTTGGCTGGGAAATGGACCCCAGAACCCAGGCGCGCTATGAGAACGCGAAAAACGAGGGCGTGATCGAGTATCTTTCCGCCCGCGAGCGCGGGCGCGAGTTGGAGCAGATCGGCCACGAAGAGGACGGCCTGAGTATTCTGCGCGCCCTCGACGACGAGGGCTGGATGAAGCTGCTGCTGCCCGCCTGGACTCCCGCCAAGGCCGACGAAGCCAAACTCAACGCCCTTTACGAGTTGAATGTTTCGCTGCAGTTGCAGAACGTTCACCCCGACATCTCCGCGGCCCAAATGCAATTGCTCACCGCCAAGTTGCAGCCCAAAGATCTGGCCACGCTCAAAAAATCCCTCTTGCGCCCCGGCTTCGTCGCCGAGTGGAACAGCCTGGATTCGCTGGCCTCCGGCTTTTCCAAGGAGTTGCTCGCCAAGCAGAACGCACAGCCTTCGGCCAGCTACAAGCTCTTCTTGAGCTATGATCCAGAAGCGATTCTCTGGCTTGGCTTTACCAGCAAAGCTCAGAGCGTGCGCGATCGCTTCGATCTCTTTTTGAAAACTTGGCCGGAGGTGCGCCAGCGCATTCCTCACGCGCTCATGCAGGAGCTGCGCATTACCCCCGAGCTGCCCAATTACAACGAAATTGTCGAAAAAATCTTCCTCTCGCTGATCGACGGCGGCCTGACTACGCCCGAAGAGATGCGCGCCTTTTTGGAGCCTTACTCGCCGCCTCTTCCTCCGCCATCGGCACCCGTTAAAAGAACGCGCGCTCGCCGCGCCGGAGCCAAAAAGAACGAGGATCTCGACGAGGAAGAGCATGAATCCGACGACTCCGACGATGATCTCTCCGATGACGACGAAAGCGAAGATGATGACGGCGAGAACGATCTGGACATCAAACTGCCCAAGGACGCTTTGGCCGTGGATCTAGACGACGAAGAAGAGAGCGACGCGGACGAAGAAGCAACCGACGAGCCGGACGAAGACGAAGACGCCGAGGCTGCCGACAAGAAGCCCGCGCCCGCCGTGAAAAAAGCGCAGAAACCGGCTCCCGCTCCCATAAAGCAAGCTCCCGCTCCAGCCGAGGCAAAAACCCTTCCCGTCGCAAAATCCAAACCCGCGCCAGAGAAGGCCAAGCTCGCTCCCCAAAAGCCTGCTCCCGCTCCCATAAAGCCTGCTCCCGCTTCAGCCAAAGCTAAATCCGCGCCGGCTAAATCGGTCAAAACCGCCGCCGCCAAGCCCACGTCCAAAGTCGAACCGAAGCGCCCGGCCAACTCCGCGCCCAAACCGCCCGTGGCGAAAAAGAAACCCGCGCCCGCTCCAGCCAAAGCCAAACCCGCGCCCGCAAAGCCGGCTAAACCGGCAGCAAAAAAGCCCGCGCCCAAGCCTGCTAAAAAGCACTGAGCCATAATAGATGGGCGGATCTTTCAAGTGATTGAATAGAAATTATTTGTCATCCTAAGCACAGGTCGCCTCTGTCTGCTGCGACGGACAGTCGAAAGACCTGCGGTTGTTCTTTGTTCGTCATACCGCGCCGCTCTCCAAACCCGCGCGCCCCCTTCTACCTCTTTCATCCGCTCGCCGAGCTTTATCTCGCCAATCTCTCGATCACCTCCCCAAAAACCCTGCTTTTAACCCCTCATTCATCAAATTCATCAAACGTTTGCATTATTTTTGCCTCTTTGCATTACTCTGTTCTTGGTTCCCGAGGCCTTTCTTAACCAAACCTGGCCGCGGGCGAGGACGGAAGGTTTGAGCCAAACCGTATTTGTTCTGGAAGACGACACCGACATTGCCAGACTGGTGCAGCATCACCTTGAAGCAGCGGGCTTTGAGGCTCGCCTTTTTTACACCCCCACCAATCTGATTCCCGACGCCGAGCGCAAGCCGCCTGTGCTGTTTCTGCTCGACATCATGGTTCCCGGCGGTGACGGCCTCGATGTCTGCCGCCGTCTGCGCACCCACGCCGGCCTTTCCTCAATCCCCATCATCTTCATGACCGCCCGCGCCAGTGAAAACGATCGCGTGCTCGGGCTCGATCTAGGTGCCGACGATTACATCACCAAGCCCTTTTCCACCCGCGAGCTGGTGGCGCGCGTCAAGGCCGTGCTGCGGCGCTTCGAGCGTCCATCCTCGCCCTCGATCATCTCTTTTGAAGAGGTCGTGATCGACGCCAGCGCCATGCAATTGACGGTTCGCGGCACGCTCACCACCACCACCGCCACCGAATTCCGCCTGCTCGACTACCTCGCACGCCATCCCGGCCGCGTCTTCAGCCGCGATCATCTGCTCGACGCCGTTTGGGGCGACGCTCGTTTCGTGACTCCCCGCTCGGTCGATGTCTACGTCCGCCGCATTCGTGAAAAAATCGAGGTGGACCCGGAAGATCCGCGCTATCTCAAAACCGTGCGCGGCGCCGGTTACCGTTTCGAACTGCCCAAGGGCGAATAGCTGATTTCCATCATGACGCGTAACCTGTTCGTTAAACTTTTCGGCTTATTTTTTATTCTGCTGGCAATCTACGCTCTGGCGGCCGGTCTACTTGCGCTTTCCAACGCCACTCATGCGGCTCTCTGGGCAGGATTGATCGTCCTTGCCGCCGCCGTTCTCCTGGCGTTTATCGTCGCCCACCGCACCGCGGCTCGCCTCAAACGCGTTGCCGCCTTTGCCCATCGCATCGCCGAAGGCGACCTGGCCGCCCGTCTCGACGTCTCTGGCACTGACGTGTTGACCGCCGTCGAAATCGCTTTGAATCGCACCGCCGAGCGGCTTGGCCAGGACTTCGACGAAATTGAAAGCAGCCGCCACGATCTGGCCGTCATGCTCGACTCCATGCAGGAGGCCGTCGTCGCCATCACCGCCGAAGGTCAGGTCCGCTGGTCCAACGCTGTCATGCAGCACGTCGCCGGCCCGCAGCTTGCTCCCGGCAAGCCGCTCGTGCACTCGGTTCGCGATCCCGAATTGTTAGCCTCTGTGCGCGGCGCTCTCGAACGCCGCGAGCTCTGCGTCGGCCGCGCCAGCATCCTCTCGCCCGGCCGCGTTTTTGAGGTCAACGCCGCGCCTCTGCCCACCGGCGGCGCGCTGGTCGTCTTGCATGACGTTACCAGCATTGAAGCCGCGCAAAAATCCCGCCGCGAATTCGTCGCCAACGTCAGCCATGAACTGCGCACTCCGCTCACCTCGATCCAGGGCTACGTTGAAACCCTCATTGAAGATCCTGAAACCAACCCCGAAACCACCGCCGAATTTCTCGGCATCATCCTCAAAAACGCCAGCCGCATGAACCGTCTCACCGAAGATCTGCTCGCGCTGGCCGGCGTCGAAAACCCCGACTACAAGCTGGCGCTGCACCCCGTACGCGCCAGCGGCCTTTTGTGCGATGCTATCGATTCGCTCACCGGCATCGTTGGCGACTCCGGCGTCGAGCTGCAATCGGCCACCGCGCCCGACGCTCTGGTGATGGCCGATTCCTACGCCATGCACCAGGTCTTCGGCAACCTCACTGAAAACGCCCTCAAGTACGCCAAATCCGGCAAACGCATCCGCATGGGCGCGCGCTTGCTCGCCTCCGAGGTTGAATTCACCATTCAGGACTTCGGACCCGGCATCGCCTCCGAGCACCTGGAGCGCATCTTCGAGCGCTTCTACCGTGTCGATAAGGCCCGCTCCCGCGAGTCCGGCGGCACCGGCCTCGGTCTGGCCATCGTCAAACACATCGTTCAGGCCCATGGCGGACGCATCTGGTGTGAAAGCGAACTCGGCCAAGGCGCCAGCTTCCACTTCACCCTACCCTTGGCCTCCGCGCAACAGCCCGTGCCCGAGCCGCAAATCCAGACCCCCGCCAAAGAATAGCCGCGCCGACGCTCGATTCGCCCCATGCTTTCCAGCCTTTTCAAAAATCCATTCGATTGTAGGTGTAGAGCAGCTTTGAAGGGGCACGGCTTGAGCCGTGCCGTAAAGATGCCCATAAATCGTGGGCTTCACAGGCTGCGGAAAAACTCGCAGAATGTCTTTCAACGAGCGGTTTTGTAACAGGGCACGACTTAAGTCGTGCCGCAAACGCAATCAAATCAATGTGGCCTTTAGGCCCTGCTAACCTTCGATCTTCCTCAACCATGTTTTTCCGCAACCTGT
>Ga0182014_10001175_pt1 | contig 35330 bp, 42 predicted proteins | sample 612S2DmetaG_FD_120489 | JGI IMG/M metagenome (GOLD analysis project Ga0182014, IMG submission 120489) | Permafrost microbial communities from Stordalen Mire, Sweden - 612S2D metaG | ecosystem: Environmental > Terrestrial > Soil > Wetlands > Permafrost | place: Sweden: Stordalen | collected... | reverse complement strand
TCATGCTGGATGAGACCGATACTTGGAGCCACGAGCAGTTGGAGAGGTTTCAGGCTTGTCCTGTGGTCAATGTTCGTCGGGTGGAAGAGATTGCTCGGAGCTTGGTCATCGATGAGGACAAGGCCATAGCGTTCGCCCGATACAAGAAAGAATTGGATGCGAAAGCACACCCCGAAAGAGAGATGGTGGACTTCATCCTCAAGATAATGGGAGCGAGCCGCAGGTACGGTATCGTCGAGGGGCTCATCCTTCCGTTCCTCTCGGGATTTCAATTCCGCCATCAACGTCTGCCCACCAGGGAGGAAACGCTGGACTGGTTGAAGGAGACAGGAAGGATTAAGGGAGCCGAAGCAAAGGCGGTCGAAAAGGCGGTCGAGAAGACGGTGGTGATAAGCCAGCCGAAGCCCTCGGTCAGACCGTCAACGGTGCGGGTCAAAACGGCCGTGCCGCCCTCGGAGTCGGCTGATGCCTTCCGTCGAAACCTCGAAGACCTCCCTCCGTTTGTTCGGGCCTTCTACTCCCAGTATCGCCGTTTTCCGACGACGGAAGAGGCTCTCCAATGGCTAAAGGACAATGGAAGATACTCCGGTGAATGGGAAGACGGCTTCAACCGCAGGGCGAGACGGGTAGGGCAGATTCTTCGGTTCCTGGAGCGGGACTTCAATCCTGAGATGTTAGGGTCGGGTGGCAAGCCATCAGTTTCCCTTAATCGTGGTCGTTTCTCCTGGTGGGTGCAGCAGAAGTTCGGCTTGGCCATGACGGCGAGGATAAAAGACACCAACCGATCTGAAATCACCACGACGGGCAAGGACGGCCCATTCGACGCCGTCACCGTCAAGGCACCGACGACCGCCGTGTCCATACCGGCCAGATTTGTCGAAACCTTTTTGGCTGTGGCCGAGTTCTGTCTTTCAACCGACCCCTTGTCGAACAAGGCAGTCCCAACCAACCGAATCAAGAAGATTTGGGGAATGGTCAAGGATGGGGCGGCTTGGAATCAGAAATACTTCCAGGTGGTCAGGAATCGTCTTCATAAGATGGGTGTCATCTCCATCTTCGACCGACAGCATCATGTGGGCAAGGCTTGGAGATGGTCAATGGGAGAGAACTTCCCCGAAAAAAGCCTTGGTCAACAGCAAAGGAAGTTGAAGGCGAAGTGCCAACTGCCACCTGGTGATCCGATCAGCCTGGTGGAGTTCCTGACGAATATAGATAGTAAGAACAACAACATACATAATACCCTGTACTACGCCGAGTCCCAGATTTCAGCCATCTGCCTGCCTGACGAGCAAGTCCGACCTCCTCCCTGGCCCCGACATCTTCCTTCCAGACAATTTGACAGTTGAAAGCCAGTCTCCGAAGACCTGGTGCCGGGAAGTCTCTGCCAAAGTCTCGATGGATAACCCAGGAAAAGCAGTGGTGGTAGACGTTCACGAAATCGGTTGCCCCGTGTTCTGGTGACCTCGTCACTCAGTTCCATCAAGGCCGCCCATTTGCTAGAATTGATGCTGCTACTGTCTCTCGGTATTCATCATGCTCGTCCGTCATTTTGGCAGAGTCCGTAAGCCTGGGGGGGACACAACGGACTGTTCCCGGTCACTTGCCCGGCACGATGTGTCTTGGGATGGTCGAGGGGGATGCACTTCCGCATCATGAAGAACATGAACCGTTTTCTCACATCACTGACCGTTGTCATTATCGGTTTGTCGGCTGGGGCTTTGCGTGCCCACGCAGATGACGAGCCGGGGGATCGCTATCTTCGGCTGGCATCCCAGCAAGGCGTTTCCCCCGTGCAGAAGGCCGCTTACGAACAATTGGCCAGACTCTATCGTGGCGATTTCACCGAAGTAATCGACTCTTGTGATTTCGCAGGACCACTACCGAATAACTCGATGGCTATTCTCTTTAAGATGGGTCTCGATGTGCTTCCCGTCGTGGCAGTTGCTCTTGACGACGATACACCGACCAGAACGATAACCGTACACGGGAGCGGGCGGAAGACAATCTGGAAGGTTGACGAGCTTGCTGCATTACTGATCTGCCGCATCGCTGACCGACAGTTTTTCCTCATGCAGGGAAAGGAGGAGATCTGGATTAGGAGTGTGGAAAAACACCGCACTCTCGCTCCGCAGTTCAAGAAGCTCGTGCTGGACTGGTATTCAAAGAACGGCAAGAAGACGCTGGCCGAGCGAAAGATCGCCGACGTCGAAAGCGATGTTCTCCTAAACCGCCTTCAGGCTGTTGGGTGGATCGGCGAACATAGAGAAGAAGTAGGACAAAAAGCCGTGCTGGACCACACCAATGTTCTCTTCACTTCTGATGTCGTCAGTTCGAGCAAGGATGCAGAGCTTGCTGCTTGTTCGCTGGCATTGGGCCAGGTCGGGGACAAGAAGACCATCGATACTGTCATGCGAATCTGCCAACACTTCTCGCATTGTCCATACGCCTGGAACGGATGGCCACACTACTCCAGCTTCAATAGTTTTCTATTCGATGCGTACAAGGGATTGGCTCTTCTGAGAGGAAAGGAGGAAGCCTTGCGGGAACTCAGGCGGCTGTACGACATCCATTCCCCAAAAATGGAGACTTACTGGCGTAAGGACTACGAAGAGCGACTGGAAGCGGCGAAGAAGTGGTGATACGTCCTGAACGAGAATTGTCCCGTTTTGAGAAACCGATCCGTCGCAATCTTGGACCAAGGTCACTTGCCGGTTTTCTGAACCTGCTTTCCCACAGTGAATTCTCTGGTGGACTCGATCTGGCCGTTCTCCTTCCACCACTGCCAAGTTCCAATCCGCCTGCCATGCTCGCAACGGCCTTCGTACTGCTTCTTCCCGCTCCGATACCATCCGGTCTCCGTGCCGTGGCAGACACCAGTGGTGTAATGCTTGCTAACGCATTGACGGCCGTCATCGTAAAAAGTGGTGAAAGCACCATCGCATCGCCCATTGCGATATTCGACTTCTGTGGCCTTTTGCCCATTGACGTGCCACGTCACCCACACGCCAGAATAGCGAGGGGGCCGTGCGACTGGCACCTGAAGCACCTGTCGAGCCAAGACCGGAGGAGTCGGACTCAGTCGCCCCTGCTCGAAGCTTGTATTGGAATTGTGCTGTAGCCCCTGGCGATCTGCCTTAGCCGCTTGGCTATGCATTTGCTCGTATGAGTAGATGACAACCATCCAATAATCGTCAAGTCGATAAGTGCTGGTACTACCGCCACCGCCCGTGAACATCACTTGCATGGTCTTTCGACGTTCAGCAGGCGAAAGATTGGGCAACAGCACTTTGAGGGCCTGGTCCAAACTCATCCCGGCTTTTAGTTGGGCGAGCCGCCCTTCCCAATATGCCTTCTCATGGTAGTTGGGGGCATTGGCAGGATCAGTGGCGAGGATAGACCGTAGGGCCTCTGCGGCGAGTGCTCGAACGTCGCTGCGTGGATCACCCAAGACCTTGACTAGGGCAGCCGCCGCTGGCTTTCCTCTCTTGATGAGTGCCCTTACGGCAGCGGCAGATTCGGCCTTACTTGGGCTTCCAAGGTGGGCGATTTCAGCAGCAATTCTTTCTTCCTGACCTGCTGGCAGATGGGATGGCTGTGGTGGCGGCGTCTGTTGGACGCCACCCTCTTTCGGCTTCTCCTTCGTTTTCTCGACACCAATACAGCCTGAGACTGCCGTGGTGATATCGTGTTTTAGTGTGGGCCATCCAGTGGCAGTGAACGGCGTCTCGTTTCCCAGCAGGTAGACCTTGGCCGTCGGAGTGGTGAGGATTAGGACCGCTCGATAGGTCGCCGCTTCGCCGTGTGCGGGATCTTCTCCATACTGATAGTCGGCGGGCATAATATAAACGACCGAAGTCCTTGATTGCTTTGGTATGAGATGCTGCTCAGACGAAAACAGAAAAATCGCTTTTCCATTGCCCTTCAGTCCACGAGGCGGATAGGTGCCTTCTTCCACCTTGAGGATATTCCACGCTTTGGGCAACACGGACCGAATGGCGGCCACTGGGTCGCTTTTCAGGGTCACGTTGCCAGCATGTGCCTTGACCATTCCATGCTTGTGATATTCTGTCTTATCGGTGTCGGACTCAAACGGCACTTCCTTGATAAGCTCTTTCAACTTCTCCAACGCCATATCCTTGTACTCGGCCTTACTCCCATAGAAGCCGCTGCGGTCGTCGGTAAAGAACTTCAGAATGATGAAACCGGCTTCAGGTTTCTTCAGGCGAAACGATTCCCATGCCGAGGTGCCCGGTGGAGCTTTGTGATAACACATGAGGTAGTATTGGCCCTTGACGTAGTCCCAGTGTCGCCACCACTCGAACTCCGGCAAGCCTTCTTTCCGGCCTCTCAGGACAGCGATGACATTGTTCTGGACATGCCTTGTCTCGCTTGTTCCAACCTCATCTCCCGCCTGGACGACCACAATCCACTGCCACCTCTGGAGTTTCCAGCGTAGGGGAACATCGTTCCGTGCAAAGACACTATTAGTTGTAACCAGGCAGAATGCAACTACGGACAGGAAAAGGGTTCTCATAACGCCTCCGGCCCGTCGCTGCCTTTCCAATGATGGTTGGAGGTTCGGCATTGTTTTTTCCTGCGAGATGTTGGATCTGACTTGAGGCTTGGAACGTCGCGAGCCGAGAATCATTTCCTTGGTTTCGGAATCGCTACTCTTGGCAACGTCAGGGTTCCGCTCCAATCATGGGGAGGATTGCCTTTTTCTTTCTGGATCGAGAGAGTCCCTGACAGGTAATACGTGGAGCCGTCCTGCGGAATAATCCATGCCTTGGAAGGCCCGACATCCACGATGACCTTGTCGGTCTCCGGCTTGTATCCAAGGCCGGGAAAACTGATCTGGAATCTCAACGTGCCACCGTATGGCAAGAGCACCGGTTCCCACAACGGAGACATGCCATCATAAGACCCGTTGGCAGTGGCTACTCTGTTGCCGTTCCGGTCGGTGACGGCCAACTGGAGCTTTTCCGGCGTGAATCTAAGCTTCATCTGGCCAGCGACATCCGAAACATTTTGGAATTCAATGTAAACACGGCAGAAGGGAGACTCTGGTTTTTCCGAAGGAAGAACCAGCAGTCGGCCACGCAGACCATTGGCGGGCTCTGACCACGAGGTATCCGTCGAGTCGAAGCAGCCCGCCAAGAGACACATAGCCAAACCAAAAAAAAGCAACCGATTCACGGTTCACCTCCCATTTCGCCCCAGCACGTTCAGTATAACGATTGGCAGGGAGTTGCCCAGATAGTGAAGGTGGTGGGCGGCCTCGTCAGGTAAAGCTCCGCCTATGCCGCAACCAGTCATTCATGGCTTCTCGGCAGAGCGGTAGTCGTGAAATAGCTTGACCGCCAGGGGAAAGAACTCGCTGTGTGCTCCCTTGTCCAAGCAGTAGGTGACCACACCATCACACTTGCCGTCACGCCGAGCCTCGAAGCACATGCGGAGCCAGTCGGCCATCCGTTGCGGGGAGGCCGGATCGTCGTGCCGCAAACGAAACTCCTCGGCACTGCCAGCGGTCATCACAACATACGGAATATGGAATTGTGCTTTCCCAGGCCGCAATGCCTCGCCAAAACCGGCCTCCAGGCCGCCGCGATGGCTAGCTCGCCACTTCTCTGGCTCACGAAGGTCAGCGGCCGGTTCCAGTCCTTCCGTTTGCAGATCCTTGAAACGCCAACGAACACCGAAGTTATAGACCGGCTTCTTCTCGAACATTCGAAACGTCAAGTCAACGTGAGCCTTGCCGTGGGCGAATTGGCTCACATCCACCGTCACCTCCCGCTGCTTCGGTTTCTTGCCTCCTACATCCTCCTCCCACACCACCTGATCGTCTACCAACAACTGCTTGAAGTGGTAGCCAGTCACCTGTCCAGCATTGTCATTCTGCTGGCCGAAGCGTATCACCTGCCGGTCCCCAGCGAGAACCTTCGCCGAGATGGTGGCGGCGGCGAAATCGCCCACACTCGACGGCGTGCCGCCAGGACAATCGAGTTGGCCGGGGAATACGGCAGCCCTATCGGTGAGGATCGCCCAGGCATCGTCGATCTCCTGCCGGTCCTGCGGATAGGCCACGACTACTCCCTCGATTGCTTCCCGATATTGTTCGACAAAGCGGCGAGTGATCTCGTCGAAATACATGAGGGGCAGAAAGGCCAGATGCGGATTGATCCGCTTGGCGTGCGACTGCATCTGCCGTACATAAGCGGGCGTGAAAAACCCGTGGTTCGCATAGAAGTCGTCAATCACCCAGGCGGTCAGGTTACGGTGCCGGAGCGACAGGCGGGCGATTTCCTCAGCCCAACGTACATAGTCGCATCGAAATGGCTCGGAGTAGAGCGTGGTATGCGGCGGGCTTTCCGACGGCGGTACAAGATAGACCCAAACTTCCAACTTGGCCTTCGCCGCCTTGGGCAGGAAGAGCTTGAGGTCGTCCCAGTCGGTCGGAGCGTGAAAAATCAACCAGTAATACGTCGTTGCCCCCAACTCCTTGAGCCGGGCGATCAGCCGGTCCGTATCGACCCGACCATTCGGCAAGCGGAGTTCTGCATCGTAGTCTGCAAACTGGGGATGGCTCAACAACGGTCTCCGATGGGCATCCTCGGCCCGCCCGAGTATCCCCAGGCATGGAAGCAAGACGGCTAAGATCACCGAAATGCGTAGTGTGTTCATCCGAGGCTTCTCCACTTCTTGGGATGACCGGAGGGGGCCAGTCATCTTATCACCGTCTCGTCCTAGGTGTCCACCACGCCCGCAGACCGTCAGGGTCCGTCCGTTAGAAATTGCCTGACGTTTTTTCGGCATCTTCCTCCCAGACAATTTGACGATTGAAGCCGGTTCTCCCGAGACCTGGCCCCGAAGATCTCCCGCCAAGTTCATGCTCTCCAAGTCAACTGGCTAATTTAGCCAGTTCCCCTTGCCTCCTCTCCTGATTTCTCTGGGTCCCAGCCTCTTCCAGAACAAGGTAGCAAAACAAAGTGGCTGAGGTCTGCCTCCATCCACACGGGGGCGGTTGTGTTACTCGAAACGAACTGATCGAAAACTTCGAGTGGTCTCTCTTGGCTCTCTGGTCCACCTCCTCTCCATGAGCGGCATTCTGACGGGCGTGTTGGTTCGGACCATCCCCACGAATCACGTTCGCTTCGCCCAACGGACCGATCACCCGAAGCAATCAACCCCCAGTTGCAGGAATAATCATGGCCACCTACCTGAAAATCGAAAATCCTGGCGTCTGTTCCGTCGAAGGTTTCATTCTTCTCGGAGCCACCTCCAAGCGGCTCGCCGATAACGACAGCCCGTACACCGTAGGGCAATTCGGAAGTGGGTCGAAGCACGCCGTCAACGTCTTGCTCCGTGCCAAGCTCTTCCCCGTCGTCTTCTGCGGCAACCACAAACTGGAATTCGGCACCAAGCCCGGCAAGATGAAGGCCCTGGAAGGCGAGACCGGCTACAACCGTGTGGTCGTCAAGCACGGTGGGACCGACGAAGACGGCACCAACGTCACCTACACCGAAGAACTGAGCCAGACCGATGAATACGGGGCCATCGACTGGAATTGCCTGGGGATGGCCTTCCGGGAGTTCGTCTCCAACGCCATCGACGCCGCCATCGCCGTCAATCGGCAGTCCAATGTGAAACACCCTTGGGATGGGGTGAAGATCGAGTTGGTGCCGGAAGAGAAGGTGCGGGCCAAGCGAGGTTGGACCCGTGTGTTCGTGCCTGCGGACAGCGAGGAGGTCATCCGATTCTTCGCCAACCTGGGGAAGTGGTTTCTCCACTTCAGCGAACCGGAGTCGATCACCCAAACCATTCTCACGAAGAAATCCCGCAATCTCGATCCGAATTGCCACACGGCAGTCATCTATCGTCGTGGTGTGCGAGTGCGGGAGATCGAGCAGTATTCGTCCGAGTCCCTCTTCGATTACTGTCTGAATGATCTGCGGGTGGACGAAAGCCGCAACGTCGATGACTACCAATGCCGCAACGCCGCCGCCCGTGCGATGGCAAAAGCCAGCCCCGAAGTTCTCGCAACGTGGATACGGTCATTCCGCAGTGGCACACCCTATTGGGAACACCAATTCGGCGGCTACGAGTTGAAGCCCGGTTGGGGTGAGAATCCCGACGACATCGCCGCCCGCAAGGTGAATTGGAACAAGGCCCTGGAATTGGTCGGCGATAGCGTGGTGCTGGCCGCTAAAGACGGACCCGTCCAAACCCTTGCCCGAAAAGGCTACGACCCACTCGAAGTTCCCGAGACGGTGGTGCGGGCCGCTGAAGAATACGGCTGTCCTACGCCGTCGAAAATCCTCAGTGCCGACGAGTTGGACGGGCGGGAATCGTTCGATCCTACGTCCGATGCCATCGCCGCCCTGGATTGGGTTTGGGAACAGGTCGTCCTGGTTGGGATGGGCGACGGCAAAGCCAAACCCCCAATCCGATGCTACCGCAAGGTGATGAACGGCGGCACGGTTGTGAGGGGCTTCTTGCGGGATGGCGTGGTCTACATCAACGAAGATTTGGCGACGGGGACCAGTGTGGAACTAAGGCAAACGGTGCTGGAAGAACTGGCCCACTATCTGACTGGCTCGAAGGATGAGACTCGGGATCTGCAAGATTGGGCCTTCAAGTTGGCAGTGAAGATGGCGATGGCCAGGACCGAGCAGTGCGTGTGATGGCCGGTGAAAATCATGATATTTCGCCCTCACTTTTGCCGGGGCGGTTCTGTAGCTCAGAAAAGGACCAAACAATGCCTGCCGATGTACTGATCGAAAATCACGGCTCCGTGGCCCTTTTTACCCCAATCACGCCCGAGGCCCACCACTGGGTCGAAGAGAATGTCGAAATCGAGCCGTGGCAACGGATGGGCCGTTCCATCGCCTGCGAGCCACGCTGTTTGGGGCCACTCGTTGAAGGGATGCGAGACGACGGCTTGGTTGTTGGGTAAGCGGACAATGTTAGAAATTTCTAACATGTCCCCTCGTTAGGCTGGCTTTTCTTGTCGGCCATTTTCGCCCTGTCATCATGTCGGCTGGACCAACTGGCTTGGTTGTTCGATGCGACAAACCAACCAATCACGAACGGGAGAAATCCAATGGCGACTCAAGAGCAGATTCGAGACCAGATTACCAATCAGATCATCGTGGCGTTGGAAAAGGGTGTTCCGCCTTGGAAGCAGCCCTGGATCGGCACCGCCAACACGGGACGGCCCGCCAACGTGGTCAGCACCAAGCCCTATCGGGGAATCAATCCTCTGTTGTTGTCGCTTCATCAACACCGGCATGGTTTTCGTTCCCAATGGTATGGGACTTTTCGCCAATGGCAAGACCGGGGCGGCAGAATCATGCGGCGTCCCAACGATGTGCCGCCTGGCCAGTGGGGCTGTGGGATCATTTACTATGCTCCGATCACCAAGACCGTGACGGACCCGATCACCGGCGAGGAGAGCGAGGAAAAGTATCCGCTCCTCAAGACCTACAGCGTGTTCTCGGTTGACCAAGTGGAAGGCGATCATCTGGACCATCTTCGTGCAAGAGACGACGGCCCGGTGAACGCCGACTTCATCGACTTCGAGCCTGCGGAAGTGGCGATTGCCGCTACGGAAGCCGACATTCGCTACACCGGGGACCGAGCATTTTACCACAAGGGCGGCGACTACATCCAAGTGCCGCCGAAGGGAAAGTTCCCAAAGGAATCCGAGTTTTACGCAGTGTGCCTCCACGAACTGGCCCATTGGAGTGAGAAACGAACCGACTGGACCGGTGATTATCCCGAGGGCGAACTGAGGGCCGAGATTGCAGCAGCCTACATGTTGGCCGAGTTGGGTGTGCCGCAATCCTCGGACATGAGCAATCACCAAGCCTATGTGGCTAACTGGCTCCAAGCCCTGCGGAACGACAACCGTTTTATCTTCAAGGCCAGCACGGCGGCGAACAAGGCAGCAGATTACGTGCTGAGCTTCAGTCGTCAGCCCGAGCCTGAGTTGGTTGAGGTGCCGTTCTAGCGGTTGGTGGCCGGGTGACAGCACGGGGTGGTGGTTGGAGGCCATCGCCCCGTGCGGATTTTCGGACCACTTTGTTGTGATAACCAACTCCAACGGAGAACACGATCATGACGGCTACGCTTAGCGAACTGGACGTAGAATCAGCAGCGAAAGAAGCGGCGGGGAACTGGCAAAGCTTCGATTGCTTCTGTTGGCATCGCTCCCGTGAGATCGAAGATGCGGACCAGTTCTGCATCGTGTACACCAATCACCGTGATTCCGGCCTACTCGACCAGTCGAACGCCGAAGCCATCTCCGAAGCGATGCAGCCGTTTCTGGACCAAGAGCCTTGTGATGTGCTGGAGGAGCATCACGACCATTGGGCAGTCGGCTGGGTCGATGGATATGCAATCCGAGTCTATCGGGATGGCCAGATCACCGAAGCCTTTCGGACCTGGCACGACCTCCAGGCACGGATGAATGATTATCCTCTCCTCGATGAAGAGAGCTACAGCAGCCGTGAATACGAAGCCACCATCAGCAACATCACCGATGCAGCTTGGCGAGTCAAGCACGAATACGATTTGTCCGAGGACTGGGAACGGGAAGTCTTCTCCTGGCTGTGGGACCACGATCAAGGAGAGATTGAGAACACGGACGACCGTGGCGGTTATCCAAGTGAAGATGCCCTTCGCCGAGCCTTCGATGGCCTCGGTTATGAGCGGATCGAGGATGAATAGGGGACCGGATTTCCGTGGTGCGACCAATCAACGCTAGCGAAAAGGAAAGTGTCATGTGCCCAGATGAGAACGATGAAGATTGGGACGACTTCGAGGACTTCGACGACGATGGTGATGACGACGGCGACGACTTCCCAGACTTCGATGACGATTGGGACATAGATCATTAAGTGAGGCACCGCCTTGGACCGTGAAAGAAAAGCAACCCCAACCACAACATGAAAGGCCCAACTCCATGTGCAGCATCGACACGGGCTCTGGCACCGTGGCCTATGAGACCATTCGTAAGGCGATGGGTGGCGAACCATTCACCATGAGCCTGACCGACGAAGATGAAATCAAAGCCATGATTGCGGCCGTCAACGAGGGAATCGACTCACACTTGGAAGCCTGTTATTGCCCAGGCCGTGGCGACCGATACGAGGGTGGAAAGAGGAAGGCAGGGAAACTCATCCTCTGTCGGACCCTGGAATGCACGGTCAGCGTTGAATCCTTGCCTGTCCTCCTCCGTCGTCTTTGCGAGTCGGACCTTGGTGGCGATGCCGAGGTGCAATCCGAGGGAAATCGGCTCGCTTCCGATATCCTGATGTGCCTGGGCATCAACGAATCCGGCGAGTATGTCGGCCGAGAAGCAGTGGGACTGGCGTAATGGAAGGACCAACACCATGAAGATCGTTCGCTTGTTTGATATTCGATGGGATACCGATGGTGAACCTGCTGACGAACTGGGTTTGCCTTCAGAGCATATCGCCGTGGTGGATGATGACGATTGGAACCCAGCCGAGGATGCGGCCGATCTTCTGTCCGACCAATTCGGATTCTGCACCCACGGCTGTTCCTTCACCGTGCTGACCAATCCGAAGCTCAGCGAGACTGGCTTGGAATTGCAGGACGGTGGCGTGATCGAATATCCCGACTCGGAAGGCACGATCCGACGGCGGGACCAGTTCGGCAATCTGGAGGAAGTCAGAGAACCGACCGACCCCAACTACCAGGAATGGAAACAGTTGTTCGAGTGAGGTGGACCATGAAATCTCTGCGACAGGCTGTCCGAGACAACCGGCGTTTTCACAAGTACGAACGGTTGCTTCGGCGAATCCGGCTTCGCATCTTCGATTACGAGGACTCGGGGAGGCTGGAGAAAGTCCAAAGGATCATTGCCCGCATCAAAGCCATCTGCGGACCCATGTGGGAGAAGAGGACAAGGCGGCTGGAAAGCCAGATGCTCAATCGCCTGACATTTTAACGAAGGACCGGACCAATGGACCATCACGACAACACGCCGACCGTACACATCACCGTCGAGGGCGGCGTCGTCCAGTATGTGGATTGTCCGCCTGGTGTTCGTGCTATCGTGCGGGACTACGACATCGACGGTAGTGAGGCGGACCTTGCCGAGGACGAGAACGGCGACAAGTTCATCGAAGGTATTTGGGAGTAAAGAACCATGCCGACTTACGAAATCGAGCAGTACGAACTCCACACCATGAAGTATCGGGTGGAAGCGGAAGACGAAGCCCACGCCATTGCCAAACTCCTCAACGGAGAGGCGGACCCAATGGACAACTCGCTCGAATACATCGAGGTGGCCGACGATTACGGCTTGCCGGTGGACGAGAACCGAGACCTGGTGGACCAACTGCGAGAGCGAGGAATCACCGTGGGCGATGACATCATCCCTTCTGTCCGCAATATCGAACAAGTCGAGTAGCGGAGATTGGACCGAGGACAATCATGCCCCTCTATGCGATTGAGCAGTTCGAGATTTACGTTCAAGGTTACCTGGTCGAAGCCGATAGTGAAGCCGATGCCCTTGAACGTTTCTTTCGTGGCGAGGGCACACAAGACCTGACCTCGATTGAATACGCTGGCATTTCCAATGACTGTGGGTTGAGCCTGCCCGAATGTCCTGACCTCGCCAGTGAGCTTCTGGACCGTGGCGTAATCAAGGGCAACGACACCATCGTACCGTCGATTCGCAGCATTAGGGAAGTCAAGTAGCGGACCAGTGGAGCGGATCATGAACGAAAATACGGAACCGATCATCTCGACGCTGAATCACGTCATCGGCCAGGCCAGGGCGGTGAACGTGTTAAGGACCGCACTCGATGCCTACTTCAACGACCGACTCAAGACCGGCGTTGAAGGGGCCATGTGCCATATTCTCATGTGCGGACCGGGTGGAACGGGCAAGACCCTTCTCGCCGAGGTCGTCAGCCGAGAGTGCTGCACCAACTGCCACACCGAACTCGCTCAGAACATCGGCAATCCCGGCCAGATGCAAGGATTGCTGATGATGCTGGAAGCCGGAGACATCCTTTTCTTGGACGAAATCCATGAACTGAGTTCCACGGTGCAGGTCTGCCTCTATCGGGCCTTGGAGGAGGGCAAGTTGTTTCTGACCGGGAATCGCAAGGCGGTCAGTTTGCCGCCGTTCTGCTTGATCGGTGCCACGACCGACGAATATCTGCTGACAACGAGCATGAGGGACCGGTTCAAAATTCTACTTCGTCTGACCCACTACAGTCACGAAGAGATGACGCTGCTGATCCGTCAACGGGCCAAACGACTCGGCTGGGCCATCGACGATGCCTCGATAGGCGAACTGGCCAAGAGAAGTCGAGGTGTTCCTCGTCTCGGCGTTCGACTTTTAGAGGCAAGCAAACGCCAATCGTCGGCAGATTCCTCTGATGTGGTTGAAGCCCGTCATGTGGAAGCGATGCTGGACATGGAAGGAATCGACGGCCTTGGATTCGACCAAACCGAGCAAAAGTACCTGCATCTGCTTCGGGCAAATCAGGGAGCCGTTCGTCTGAACGTGATCGCCACGCATCTCGGCATCCCACGTCAAACTGTGGAGTTACTGGAACGGGATTTTATTCGGCTTGGCCTGATCGACAAGACGGAGAAAGGTCGGATTCTTACCTCTCAGGGGGTCGCACACCTGCGGACCACGGCGAGCTAATGCTGTCCGATTTGTGGAAGGATTGTGAACGATGACTGCCAAGATCATGAACGAAAGCCGTCTGAAAGCCGCAATTAGTGTGAGCGAAATGTGTTCGCTTCTGAAAATGAGCAGAAGCCAATTTTACGCTCATGTTCGCAAAGGCACCTTTCATCCTCCGCTCAAACTCCCCAACGGGCGGCCCTACTACAACGCCTCAATGGTGGAAGACAACGTCAAGACCCGAGAAATGGGGATCGGCGTGAACGGCCAGTTCGTAATTTTCTATGAACGAGCCGAACCCGGTGGTTCGGGTCCGACCAGGCCCACAGTCAAGCCGAAGGCCGACTACGGCGACCTGATGGAGAGCCTTCAGTCGCTCGGCCTGACCAACTTGACAACCGCCCTCGTCGAGAAGGCCGTGGCCGACTGCTTCCCCAAAGGAACGACTGGGCAGGACGAACAGCACATTCTCCGCACAATTTTCAGACACCTGAAGCGTGCGGGGACTGGGTGATTCCTGGGTGAAGTGTGTGCGGGACCTGTGCGGAAGTTGTTGGAAAACGGCCGAAAGTTGTGCGGCCACCGTTCGGAAGATGTGCGGAAACCCAACGGAAAGTGTGCGAAAGATGTCCGAGAACCAAGACGAAAGCTGTGCGGATTTAAGCAAGAGAAGTGCCGTTATCTTGCATTCGCCTGATTCTGGGATTGTCGAGGCGACCGAGACCACCCGACAGGCCGACACGGACGACCAACTCATCGGGCTTTGGCTGCACGGTCGGCCCGAACACACCCAACGAGCGTACCGTGCCGAAGCGGACCGCTTCATCGGATATGTTGAGAAGCCGCTCCGGTCGGTGAAGCTGATTGACATCCAGTCGTTCGCCGACTACTTGGGGGAGGCCGGGCTGAAGCCGTCGTCTGTTCATCGGGCGATGTCGGCGGTGAAAAGCCTGTTTGCATTTGGCTTCCGACTGGGGTATCTCCAATTCGACGTTGGCCGTGCCATTAGGATTCCCAGCTTTCGAGACGAGTTGGCCGAGCGGATTCTTAGTGAGACCGAGGTGCTACGGATCATTTCGCTTGAGCCGAATCCTCGGAACCGAGCGATCTTGCTCACGCTCTACGGTGGCGGCTTCCGTGTTTCGGAGGTTTGTTCGCTGAAGTGGCGGCATCTTCAAGAACGGGATTCCACTGGCCAGATCACCGTCTTCGGGAAAGGCGGCAAAACTCGGACCGTTCTTATGCCTCGAAGCGTCTGGGAAACATTACAAGTCCTCCAACAGGACGCTCCCGCCGATGCTCCGGTTTTCAAGAGCCGGAAGAAGGGCCACTTGGATGAATCCCAGGTCTGGCGGATCGTCACGAAAGCCGCCGAACGGGCGGGCATTGACAAGGATGTTTCGTGCCACTGGTTCCGACATGCCCATGCCAGCCATGCGTTGGACCGAGGCTGCCCGATTCACCTTGTTCAGGCCACTCTCGGCCACAGCAGTGTGGCGACAACGGGGAAATATCTGCACGCCCGTCCCACCGATTCGAGCGGCAACTATCTGCCGTTCTGATTTCGGACTAAACCGTCTTCCTGTTCTGACAAACGCTGTGGCCCAGGATTAAATACTGACTGTATATTTTGAGCGTAATAGCGTTCCGATGGGCTTCCTCGACCCAAAACACCTTCCAGATTGTCGCTATGAGGGAGGGCCAGTTGGCCGAGGCTACGGAAAAGCTGAGCTACTGATCGCCCTTGGACCTTCGCTATCGTTCAGATGTTCGAGGTCAGAACGCTGACATCGACTTTGAAGTAGTCGGCCAGCTTGTGGATCATCTGGCGACTGAAGTTCTTTCTGCCAGCTAGAACCTCGGAGATCGACGATTTGGCAAGACCAGTGTCTCGGTGGATTTCTGCCTGGGTGACGCCCTTGGCCTCCATCAGGTGACGAAGCATGTCGGCATCCGATGCAGGTTCGATGGGGTAATGGACATCCTCGTAGGATGCGACCAGATCGCTGAGAGCATCAAGGTACATCTCTTCCCCAACACTCAGCTTTCCCTTGGCCAGCAACTCGTCAATGACGGCTTGGGCGTCCTGAAGCTGTTTCTCGGACTTGAGCGAGGCCAGGGGGAACTTCAATACGAGTTCGAGGTAATCGTCCCGGACCTTGCCTTTGAATTGAGAAGAAGTCTTCGTGGCCATTATCGTCTCCTCCGTCTGCGTTGAACATCGCTGCGAATCGTCTTGCGTAGTGGTGGCGGCTGGAAGCACCCGCACTCGTCCTTCCATTTGTTCTGGTCGTATTCTTCGTGCGTCATGACCTTGAGAACAAAAACCTTCTGGCTCGGGTAGAGAACGCGAGTCACCAGTCGATACTTGTTTCCGCCAATGTTGAAGATGCTGCAACTGCCGACCAGGCTCGCACTGCCGAAGTCGGCTTTCACATCACCCCACGACTGCCATGCCACCGTCCGGTTATTGACGTGGGTGTACCAAGCCCGCAATGGACCTTCGGAGTCCCCGTGACCAGGGGCTTCCCAAAAGTTCTTCAATCGTGCCTTGGAGATGACCCGCATCGGTCGCTACTCCTTGTATCGGTCATCACTCCATTATAGTTCGTAGAATACGAACCAGCAAGGGCAATGTTCGTGAATTGCGAACTCCCTAAGCGGGTGGAAGGATGCCGGACCTGGTGGCCGAGGTGTGGTCAACAACACCTCGTTCAAGGAGAACCGAAAATGGCTTCCACTCGTTCAATTCGTCAGGGCCAGATCGAAATCGGGATCATCGAACATGAGGGCCACGAGTTCGCCGCTTTCGGTGCCACGGTGGTTCGTCGAGACCTGACGGGCTACCTCAAGTTCAAGAAGGGCCACTTCTGGCTCACGACATGGGCGGGCGGGACCATGCTCGATTGCCGAAGTGAAGTGGTTGAACGGTTCTGGTGCGGTGGTTTGGCCCTCGTGTTCCGACTTCCGAAGAACAGGTTCATCGTTGGATATGCTCTCGGCGATGACGGGATGCTTTTTCGTGGCGAGTTGATCGACAACTGTACCGAGGACGAAGCCCGCCACCACTGCGTGATGGTGTCCGAGAATTGGCTGGAGCTTGATGCCGAAGAGGAAGAGGCAGAACTCGCCGAAGTGTAATCTAACGGACCATCTCCTCGGGTGTTCGGCAAAAACAGCCAGCACCCGAGGATTTCCATGACCAAAGACATCGCCATCAAGGTCGCTCATTGGCTTCTGAGTAAGAAGTCTGTCAAGACTGCAAGGCCGGTCACGGTTCAGATTGGCCGTCGCTTTTATCCGGCAGCATTATACTCGGAGGCTCGTAAGGGCGTTCTTCAAGAGCGGCTTTACATCGTCGGCGAAATGCCACCATTACAAAATCGACTACGTGGCGTTTGTTATCGGACCGACCACTCCGACGATGGCTGGCACCTCTTGGCTTGGTGTCGGCTGAGGCGTCGTTGCGTCGAATTGCAGGAAGTCTCACCCTTCGACACACATTATATCCTTGTCTTCTGGTCGGCGTTAGAAAACTGGGCTGGCGAACAGAGTGAAGGCCGACCTTACCACCGTATCCCGATGACCATCATGGAAATTGGACCGCCCGCTCCTGATGTCAACCAACCGGTGAAGGATAAAGACGATGAGCCAAGCTGATACCGTTGTCTTTCGACGATGGAGGGCCACGGGTGACGTGATCGCCTTGTTTCCTGAGCTTCCTGCGGACCTGGGCGGCGACCACTGCGACAGCTACGAACATGTCGGCCAGCACGGTGGTGCCGATTACCACAGTGTTGTCCAACATACCACACCATGTTCGCCGGACGATGCTGCCGATCTTGCCGCCGAGTTGAGGACCGTCGGCTATGTTCTAAGGCCGATCAAACGAGCAAATCGAAGACACCACGATAATCGACGCCAGACTGCATCGGACCTCCGCAACACCGTGTAAACCAACCACAACGAATCGGAGAAGAAGAACCATGCAAGCCACCACCACACCCAAGTTCAACCCCGGCGTCATCCTCGCCACACCAGGAGCCAGCGAAGCATTCGAGAAAAATGGTCAGACGCCGTTCGAGTTCCTGAAGCGGCACATCGCCGGAGACTGGGGCGATTTGTGCGACGAGGACCGCCAGGCCAACGACCAGGCCCTCGTGGATGGTTCCCGATTGCTGTCGGCTTACCGACTTGCCGATGGAACCAAACTTTGGGCGATCACCGAGGCGATTGGCGAGAACGGCCATCGTGAGACCACAACATTTCTCCTCCCCGAGGAATACTGATCGGACCGGGCCATCGGCTGAAAGGAACCACACGATGCTGAACACATCAACCGACGAGGAAGTCGGCACGCTCTACCGGAACTACTACGAGTGCAGCGAGTGTGGCACACGATGGACCGATGAGTGGTCTTGCATGTGCAACGACCGCTGCCCGAAGTGCAGCACGGAGACTGAGCCGTTCGACTCGGTGGAAATCTGGGACCACCGCCAATGACGAACCAAGAGTGGATGGGTCTGCTGGGAACGACACCTCAGTGGACCCGTCCACCCCATAGGGAGACCGACCTACGAACGCCGTTGTCGCAAAGATAAGAATGGAGAAATTCCAGCGGAAATCTTTGGATTGGGTCCCCTCCCCCTGGCCCCCTGGAGACTAACGGGGTCGCTTTCTTTGTTGCCCTTGTCGCATTTTCGGAAATGGAAGAACTTTCGGAATCGCCGAGAAAGCGGCATCGAGTCCCAATGGGCGAGGTCGAAAAAACAGCGGCGAAAAGATCGGTTCGGTGGGAGGGGGTTTCACTTTCGCTGCTCATGCCGGATGCCTGGCCCCCTCGCCAGCCACTTTAGCGTCCCGCCGTTGTCCTTCCCGCCTCGGTTCGCCCAACCGTCAGTTCGCCGCCTCCGGCAAGGTGAAGTTCTTAACAATCCAAATGCCGAGGGGCCGTCGGCTTAGCTGATGAAAAAAGAGTTCGTTGGTGGCGGCAACGTGGTGGAAGCTTCCTCCGACCAAGGGAGGAATGCCGTCAATCACATAGTAGCGGTGCTTCTCAAATGGCTCGGCCACCGACGCCCTCGACCACACCATAAAATCGGTCGTGGTTCCGTCGCCTTTGCCTCTCAACGCCATCATATGCTCGAAGAATAAGTGCAATCCGTCCTTCGTCAAAAACGGTCCCCATAATTGACCGTCCATAGCCACATTGGGTACTCGCTTGGGTGCCAACCAGGGAGACGATTTGTCCTTGCGGGTGCTGAAGACGACGACCGGCATCTGTTGATTCTCCGGAGTACCGACCCGACACGCACAGAAGTAGAGGGTAAGGCCATCGAAAGTCAAATAGGGGTCCCTGCCCACAAACTCCCCCAGTTCACGAATCTCCGTTGGCCGGTGAAATGCCTTGTCACGAGCACTCCGCGTCGTCACATGCAGCGAAACGCCCTTCTGGCCATCCGTCCGCTCGCCAGCAAAGATCAACTCCAGGCCGTCCGAGGAGATCGTGGGCATTTGCCCTGGAAATAGCTGCTTCTTGTCGGTGAAGAGCGATTGCGGATCATCCCGATGGGCCGTCCAGATCATCGAACGATTCCGTGCCCAGTAAATCGTGAGGCCGTCCTCCGTAAGCGAGGGCCATTCGTTGTCTCCTTCGTCATTGAGTTCCGAGACTTGCACAAGCTCAGGAGCCTTGCGTTTCACAATGACTCCTGTAGCCTCAATCTTGCTCACGACGGCCAAGTCCTTGTCATAGGAAACCTTCGCCTTCAGCCCTGGCCCCAGCGAGTCGAGTGTCCCGTCTTTCCCATTGATGGTGATTTCCGCCTTTCGGCTGACATCAAGCTCGATGGTTTTCTCTCCCAAGTCGGTCTTGTAGACGACGGTAATCCCACGGGCCTTTACATCAACCGACTTGATGGTAACATCGACTTCGACAATGGCCGCTGGGGCGGAGAGGGGAACGAGGAACACCGACAGAACGAATACACCGAGAATGGCTGCACGCTTCATGGCTTGCTCCTGGTCAAAGTCCCTATTGCTCTTCAATCCCTCAGTCCAGTGTCTGGGAACACTTCTCTATTCGGCGACGACACGAAGTTCCTGCGTCTTGTCCGCTCGTTGGATGGTAAAGACGGCTTCCTCACCGATTGGCAGGCGGCTTAGCATATCGATGGCCTCGGTTCTCGTTTGGGGCCGCTTTCCATTGATTGCCGAGATCACGTCGCCGATCTGGAAGCCCGCCTTCCCAGCCAGACCGTTAGGATTGATCTTCTTGGCAAAGACCGTTCCCGGTCTCTCGTCCACTTCCATGCCGAACATTGGTGCGATCCGGCCTCGTATCTCAAGGCGTGAAATGGTTGTTGGTTCTTTGCCAATTGCCCTGCTCAGATCAAACACAAATGATTCGTTGATCTTGACATTTGGTAAGGGCAACCGAAACTGCTTCTCGAAGGGTTGGTCCAACGCCACACCCTTTACATCGGATAGGGTTGTCGCATTGCGTTTCCCTCCGTCGCCGTTCTCAATCCAATCGACGTTAACATTGAAGGGACGGTCGAGACTAGATTCCTTCGACCAGAGACGGCATTGCAACATTCCCTGCTGACCGGACACATGAATTGCAAAGTGTTCTCCGCCGTGCTTAAGAACGTCACATGTCACCGTAATTGGAAGGTGGAACTTTTTGGCGTAGAACCAGTTGGCCCCAGGTCGCATAGAGAAGCCGTCTGGAAGTGGGCCTGGCGTAAAGACTGCCAACCCCGAATCTTTGTCAATAGTAAGATTGTGTTTCATGTACGCCAGGACATCCAAATCGTCGGCGTCGGAGAAGTCGTGAACCATCCGGAACATCCCGTCCTTTCCCTTGGTGGCCGTCGTTTTCGGCCATCGGGAAAGCTTGAAGGGCGTACCCTGGAAATCGTCGGCAGGAGGCTCGGATGTTTTATCGATGCGGAACTTGCCGTCGCCGAATTCCGATAGCTGGAGCGTAATCCGGTAGACCTCTCGGCCAGGGGCAGTTCCACTTCCCGTGGCGTCGATCTTGGTGACGACCTGAAGCTCCTTCTCAAAAGCCACCTTGGCCTTCTGGCCAGGTCGGAGGGAGTCCAAGGTGCCGGAAGTCCCATTGACGGTAATCTCCGCCTTCCGGGTCACGTCAAGGTCGATGCTCTTCTGCCCCACCTTCGTTTCGTAGGCCACCGTGATTCCACGGGCCTTCACATCAACGAACTTGATGGTCACCTCAACCTCGACGACTGCGGCGTGGACTGTATGTGCGACCAGGACGGAAACCGTGCCAAGCACGATTGCGATCATCAGGTTCAGCGTCTTTCTCATTTCTTGTTCCTGCAAAAGAAAAAAGGGTTCATGGCGACTTACGAGTGCATACACAACAGTCCGATCAGGCCGAAGACTACCAGAGCGATGATGCCCACAATAACGTAGGCGACTGTCAATGCGGCGACCGCAAAGGCTTTGCCCGTCATGGCCGGATTACTTTTGCACTGGAACAAGGCGATATGCCCGCACACGATTCCAGGAAGCAAAAGTATCCCGCCCGTGATGAGCGAAAGGCACACGAGGGTCAGCGACACATAGGCGAGGGTACAGTTCCGGGTCCGCAGGGTGATGCCGATGTCGCAATCCCTATGGTCTTGACGTGGAGCAACACCGGGAACGGGTGGTGGTGCGGCAAACAAGGCCGACAACCACGAGATGTTCCGTGCCTCGGTCCACTGGCCCATCCCAGTGGTCCAAACGAGATCGGTTGGAGAGAGTTGTCCCAGAATGCCGAGTTCCCGAAGTTGCTCAACCGAGACGGGGCCATGTCGCTGGCCGTTTTGAGCGTAGTACCATTGCTGCGACATAATGCACCTCAGCCGTCTTTCATCACACCCTGACGACACACACCACCAACTGACGCCAGGACAAACCAAGACATCACGTATACGGCCATTTCGGCCGTGCCTGTCATTTATTTCGCAAGTAGCTTACTGTGCAGGATGCGAACATCCTCATCGACTGTGTCATAAATGTGGCCCCTGTATCGGCCTTCGATCTGCGTGCTGTACAACCTGACAATCGTCTTTGCGACTTCAGGATTACGGTCAACATCAAGCGGGATCGCCTCATAGGCATTCAGTACCGACCTTAGTTGCTCCAAGCAATGTGTGAGTTCCGTTCCTGTAGCGTATTCGTCAGGAGCCTGTTTCAATGCGGCGATCACTTGGCGGAAGGCCGCAACCTTCGGAGGTTCCGACGATCTCAGGAGGCCGAGTTGCAACGCCACAAAAAGAGCCAGAAATGGGCAGAGGCACCGTTTCGTCAGACTGCCCAACACCTGCTGAATCGATTTTCGTCGCCGTCGCACTTCAACCTCGACACTCAACGAAATGCCGAGAGCAATCATGCCACCTGCCATGCCCGTTAGAAGAAAGGACGTAGGAGGCGAATCTGATAGGTGATCGAAGATGCGGGATACAAATGCCAGTGCTAGACCTATTCCCACCCCGGCTACGGTCAATTTGACACGTTGACGGAGAAAAAAGCCGGAAATCACCAACTGCCTGAGTCGTTCAGCAGAGAGTGGACCTTGCTGCTGATCGGCGGGTAGCACCACCGATGCTCGTCCATTTGGGCAAGTAGGTATCGCCGACTGCCCAGTTGCGGCCGGAGGAAGCGGCGGGGGCATAATGGGAGTGGTTGACTGCGGACTTGGTGTCACTTGTGCGGGAAACAGCCCCTTAATCCTTCGAGCTTCGGTCCATTGGCTCATCCCTTCCTTCCAGACCAGATCGCTGGGCTGCAACCCACCAGAAACCGCCAACTGCTTCAGTTGCTCGGGAGAAACCGGGCCTTGCTGCTGATTGTTTTTCGAGTAGTACCACTGTGACATTGACATTCCTTTCGGAAGATTGGCACGCTGGTCCAACTGAATAAGCGGGCTCGGAGACCGGAAAGGCTTACGGGTTCGACAGGAAACAGACTCAAAGAGCGGCACGGTGTGTGGCGAGGTCGTCTATTCACCCAATCGCTGCACGTCATTAGGCTCACTAGGTACTTCTCCTTGATGGGAATGTCTCTCGTGAGGGACACAACCCCGAAATAGCCAGATGTGGCCGCATTCCTTTCATTCCAAGTCAACCTTCACAACGATCCCCTCCTTGAAGTGAACGCAGATGTTCTTGGAGCTTCCAGTTACCTCGTCCGCGAGAAACCTCTCGTATGACCATACTTCATCGTCGGCGTTGTGATAGAACGTTCCGTGGTTAAAGACAAAACTGGGTTTTCCAAGCTCCGACGCAACTGCTTTCCGATCCTTGCCTCGCAGACTGCGGTTAACATCAGCAACGTTGTTGAAAGTGTTCTTGCTCCTTGTAGCAGTGCGGTCCGTCTGAGATGAGTCAGTTACCGAGACGACAGGCGGTTGAGGCCGAGCATACGTCTCTAAGCTTTCAAACAGTTTTTGAAGGAGGGCGATTTGCGTGACACGGTTCTGAGGGACACCATTGAATTCCAGAGCCCGTACTTCAAACGCTCCGGCCGTGCGGTCCGTAACTTGAAATTGCAGTAGTGCCTCCACTTCCTTCTCCATAGAACGAATGCTGCCACGGACGTTGACGAATTCCGTTCCATCTTGGGCAGTGCCCGACTCCCATCGGGGATTTCCCATGAAACCGCCCACTGCTTTGCCAATCGAGATGTTGGGATAGACGGACAAATGCCCGTTCTTCACAAGATCCACTTTGGGGTCGGTGGCCGTGAGTCGAACTTGTTGCTGTCCGGAACTTGGCTGAGAGCCTCCCGAGCCCCCGCTGACGCCAGCATTCTCGATACCCGCAGCCAAGACAACGAAAACAACCCATCCGCATACTCCGAGGGCGACGGGTTTCCCCCATGATTTACGTGGATACTGGTGGTTAAATCGTTCTTTCACAAGCTTGATTTGAGGATGGACTTCCAGCCAGCAGAAGATTAAGAAGATCACGAGCCCACCCCCCTGGAACAACCCATGCCATGCTTGCGTGTCGGGCGTGAAAAGAGCCAGCAACAGCCAAGGAAAAAGTGAATAGAACCAAATCATGCAGCGAGTTGCTCTCGCTGGCTCCCCGAGCGATTTCCAGTTCCGTGCCAAGAGACAACCACCGAAGGCCCAGGTGAACAGAAGACTCCACCACCTTACAGCCGCCGGATTCCAAAGTGCGGGTGCCGCCGTTGTGCCTGGAGCAGATGGACTACCGGGGACTGTAGGTATCGATGGCGGCAACTGTGGACTCGGCTTCGTTTGTACCGGAACCAACTCAGTGATCGTTCCGGCCGCAACCCACTGGCTCATGCCTTCTTTCCACGCCAGATCACTGGGCTGCAATTGGCCCGATGCAAGAAGCTGCTTGATTTGGTCAGTCGAGACGGGGCCTTGCCGCTGACCGTTCTTGACGTAGTACCACTGCTGCGGCACGGCTCCTGCCTGGGGGATGTTCGGCGGTGACTGCGGGCTTGGCGTTATAGGTGCCACCGGAAACAGCCCCTTGATCTTTCGGCCCTCAACTCTCTGACTCATCCCTTCTTTCCAAACCAGATCGTTTGGCTGCAACTGGCCTGAGACAGCCAACTGCTTCAGTTGCTCGGGAGAAACCGGGCCTTGCTGCTGATTATCTTTCGAGTAGTACCATTGCGACATCGAAGGTTCCTTTCGGATGACGGGCACGCTGGGCACAGATCGACCTTGCCATGCTTAGCAGGTCACCATGCCGGGCGTTGACACGCAACCGCAACCGTCGGTCCGCCTGTATAAGCGGGGACGAATCCGTCAACGGCTCACGGGCCTGAGCTAGAGCGGTCCAGTATAGCAAAGACTGTAGACTATAGTCCACAGACAGGGAGAGGCTCCCCGACTATTGTTTGGGGAATGTTAGGACATGAGCTACGCAAGGCCCGAGAAGCAGCGGAACTGAGCCAGGAGGAGTTATCCTTCGAGGCCAAACTGGATCGCACCTACATCAGTCAGTTGGAGAACAACAAGAAATCTCCAACGGTAGACGTGTTGTTCCGCATCTGTGACGCTCTCGGTATTGCTGCCTCGGAGTTCATCGCCCGAGTCGAGAAGGCCCGGTCCAAAGGCCGACGTGATAAGCGGTAGAGTCTTCCCTACCATTCCGTCCGTGTGCTCTGCGTTAGATTTCTGTTAGCAGGCAGGGAACGGACTGGGCCACTCGAAGGCTCAAGGACCGGACCCAAGAACTTGGGCGGCATCGAGTTCGTGGTGGGGAACATCGGCAAAGACAACCCCATCCACTTCTACCACGGACAAATGCGAGCGGTACGAATCTCGAAGGGCGAACGATACGCCGTCGATTTCGAGCCCCCCAAAGACTTCCAATCCGATGATGCCACCGTTCTGATCTACTCGGCCAAGTCGGTCAATGGCGACAAGGTGCGTGACTTGAGCGGCAAGGGGAATGGCGGGAAGGTGGAGCGGTTATGAACCTTGCAAATTTTGCAAGGTGGTGAAAGGGCTTGCCCATATCGCTGAAATCCCCGAGCCACGGCCATACATATCTGTATGGTCACCTTCAGTGAATGGCTACTTCAAGAAGTCCGGAGTCTCATCGATCCGCATGTCCTCGATTCTTACGAGGCGGCGTTTCAGCAGCAGCTTGAAGCCTTGATCGGACGAACGAGAGACCCTGCTCTGCGACAGGAATTCGAGAGGATGAGGTTCTGCCCGGTTCAAGACCGCAATGGCCGTTGCAGTCGGTTCGTGGATTACATGCTCGGAGCCTTGATTCGGCACGGTATCAACCAGCAGTATGACCTCGAAGACGCCTTGCAAAGGGTTGTCTTCTGGATGCTCTCGCCGACCGGCGAACGGGGCCTGCCCAGACACAGCCTGTTCGATTTCGATGAAACCCGCCCCTACGACCTCAACATCGGCAATCCGCTCCAAGCGATTTTTCGCCAATACCTGAGCAACGCTGTCATGACGATAGGTATGGGCAAGATTCCGGCCCTTCGGCGAGTCCAATATCCCAACAGGTTGTCCATCAACTATGGACGAGCGGGAAACGATCCTGGCTACGGCACCGTTTCCGCCGAGGAGATTCCCAACCGTGTCCAGAATTACGACCACGAGATGCTCAACGACCTGTTAGGTTTGCTTCGACGGCGTTCGACGCCGACGATGCCACTGGCCGACCTGTTCCTGTCGATCTTGAACGGTGAGGGAACTCGTGTCCAACGAAGTCGGTTCGGTCATTCCGTTGCCGACACCGGTCGGAAGATAATCGTCCAAACGATTTCCCAATACGCCCAGCAGACCGGAAACTGGAGCCTCCTGAACCTGCTCGACCGAATACAGAATCCCGATGCCCGCCAACAGCCGCCCGCACCAGCACCAGCAGAGCCGGAATTGCCGCCCGACGAACGGGATTTCCGCAGCATCGTCGATGTCTTGGAGAAGAACGGTCGCAGCGTCTCGATGGCCGTCCTGGGTAAATCAAGACGCCGATGGATGGAACGGCCACCACGAGACCCAACCAGTTCCTACCCGAACCGCCTCTATGATGTCTTGGCGAAGATGGTTCGGGACGGTGTGTTGGTGAAACAAGGGACTCGCTACGTGCCAGGGCCGAACTATGGGGTGTATCTGGGAACGCCAGAGACCGTGCCAGGATGAAGAACTGGAGGATGAATGTGCCAACTACGCATGTAGCCCGCAGTTGGCAAAGTTGCATCAGCCAAGCGAGACGGGGTCGCAGAGATACTTCTTATCAGCCGCCACCCGGCCACACGTCTTGCAAATGAACTTCGGGTTTCTCACCAGGGGTTTCAGCTTCTTGATGTCGAGGCGGCAGGGACAGCAGGCCAATCCACACATCTTATCGTCGCAGCACGATTGAGCAGCTACCTTCTTCTTCGCCATTGGTTCGACTCCTTCAGGCTTGATGGGTTGAAAATTCGATGCTCAGTCCGCCGTGGCAGACCTGTGGCTAGACGCCATTCTAGGCCAAGGGATTGGTAATGCAACACCCCTTGGTCGGCAACCCCTCGATTGGTCATGCCGGAAGCATTACAATTTTTGGACTGTCGCAGCCTCCCTCCGATCCTCCTCAATAGCCGACTCCCTACTCAGGTTCAGACCGCACACCTTGCACACAAACCACTTTCCCTGTCGAAGCAGGTTGAATTCCTTCGAGCGAATTCGGCACTTCCTTTCGAGACCTTCGTTGGGACAATCGAGTAGGATGAAAAGCCTTTGCCGTCGAGCCAGGCCAGTCCGATCAACGTTGTGGTGTCGGAGCGGCTCTACGCCGCAGTTCCGCATCGCTGCCTTCCACTCCAAGCCATGAGGGGCAACAACTCCGTGTTTATAGCCCACGATGCAATGGCACGCCTCGTGGATCACCGTCTCCCTACGATCTTTTTCCGAGGCTCTCGGCCAGAGCGGCAAACTCAATCGAATTCTTGCTCGGAAGGTGACGGGGCTGTAAATGCCGTCGCCAAGCCTTCTCGTGAATCGGGGATTCCATTCGACGATGATGGCCTGGGCCAACTCTTCGGCGTCGTTCCGTTGGCAAGCGAACCAAATCCATTCCTTGATGTGAGGCTGGCACATTGTTCAACCCACCAGGTTCAACTTCGGGCGATCTTCGAGATAGATCGGTGGCATCTCGATTCTGGCCACGTCGCAAAGGGCATCGAGTGTTTCACCAGCCAGGCTCATGAACTCGTACTTGACCGGTCCAGTGGCCTGCCAGACTTCGAGTTCCATGAACTGGTCCGTCGTCAGTTTTTCCGCTGCCGCCCTCTTCGCCCATTCCTCGTGTCCGAGAGCGGCGATTCTCTTCTCGATGAGGTTTTTGGCGATGGCCTCGACGAGCGAGTTCGTCCGTTCGACGTGGACGAGGAATTCCCTGACCCAACCTCGACCACCGCAACGAGGGCAGTTCTCGCCCTTGCATTGGACACAGATGAAGCGGTTGGTCATCGTCGATTCCTCTTCCATTCCTCGTAGTCGTCGCGGAGGGACTTCAAGTCAACCTCGTATTGGAGCGAGGCCAGCACGACGATGGCCAGGATGAGCAAGAAGATTTCCATTAGATGATGTCGGGGTCGTCGATACTCCTCGTTGAATCCTTTGGATCGTTTTGAGGAGGCAACGGCATAAGAGGTTGTTGAAGCCACTCGTTCTCCTGCCGCAGTTTCTCTTCATACAACTCCTGATATCGCACAGAGGCATCGTCGTTGTTGAAGGGACTTGGAATAGAATCGAACCACGGATCACCGCCTCCACGCCGGAGGAGCAGCCACACCTTGGGCATCGTCAAAAGCGTCATCAAGTTCGTGAAACCCCACAAGAAACCGAGGAGAAGAGCAAGCGTACCGAGGCCACCGAACAAGGCACACCGCACGATGTAGTAATTGCCACCAAGCGACAGGATATAGGCCCAGAAGAATGTTATTCCGATTGGGGCGATAGAAAGCCGAAACAAAATCTTCAACTTCGAGGTGCGTCTCGGAACGAAACTGCTCATGATGGTTCTCCGTTTGAGGGTCTGGTAGTCGGGGATGGTCCACCAGCGTCCGGTCCGAGCCGGTTGGCGAACGGCTCAATCCCGTCGATGGCCGTTGGGTCCGATAGAAGCCCGTCCCGTCCGACTGGAAACCGGCTCTGCCACCTGGGTGTGATGGTGGCTTGGGGTCGGATTGAAGGGGACTGAGAGGTGGAACGAACGGCTCATTCGGCGGCGAGGAATGGCGGGTCCGAGCCGAAGGGGAAGGGAGTGAGAGCGGCGAAAACGCCGCCTACGGGGTTCGCTTCCGAGCCGAGGAGAGGACGAAGCCGATCACCGGAGAGAGGGTGCAGAGGGCGTTTGGTGGCAGCGTGTCGTTCTGTCGTTTTGGCACGAACCTCGGGCAATGGCCCGCCCATCCATTTGCCACTATCAGAAGGGGCATCAAACCAAGTGAACTGGGGAGGTCAACCAGGGCCAGCAACCATCAACAAACCAAAGCCCTTTGGAGGCGGTCCCATCGCTCGGTATCCCGATCCCGCCAAGAACCGAAGAGCGGTGAAGGCAGATGGGATACAAGGTTTCTACACATCAAGAAGGGATACGCATATTCTTTGATTGTGTTGTTGTAAGTTGTTGCTATTTAACAACTTGCAAGTACGCCTGGGCAGATTCGAACTGCCGCCCTACGGTTTAGGAAACCGTTGCTCTATCCCCTGAGCTACAGGCGCAACGCCAATGGTCATAAGCAGATGTTACGTTACTCGGGCGCGCCCAAAGCCGCCTTAACGCGGGCGCGGGCGCGGACTCCCGCAGGGACCCTTTGAGACCCACGCTCACGCCGAATAGGAAGTCGACCCAGTGGGGACGCCATGACAGAGAGCATATTTCCAAATCCGAAACCAAGCAAGCCCAGCTATATCGGGGGGCACGGGGCACAGTGGCATGACTGAGAAACCTCGCCCACCGCTGTCTGGACGAACGCCGCGATACGGCAAGGCGCGGCAAAGGTGCCTGGCAACATTCTTCGGCCAAGCTTTTGGCCTTCGTGCTCCGTCCGTTGCCGAATGAGACGTAGTACTACGGCCATCTTGGCCGTGAATCACAGGCGGGAAGCCTGTACTACGTATCCCTCGAAACATGACGGACGGAGCGATTGGCGATTGGCAGCCAAATTCTTGTTGCCGGGAAGACTTGCCTCGCCCTCCCGCACCATTGCGGGATTGTCTCTTACCCCTTTGCCACTCGGCGCCGCCACCGGACGGCCAGCACGCTGGCCGCGCCGACTGCCAACAACATGAGCATGGACGGCTCGGGAACGGGGTCCGGGACCGTGACCACCGACGATAACGCGTACAATGACAGTGCCTGCGTCGAGTTGCCTCGGTTGCTATAGTACCGTTCCGCATCCAGCCACCGAGAAGTCGTGAAAGCGCCGCAGCCGATTTCCGGCCCGTTGACGAGGTTTGTGGCCGGTCCGAAAGTCCACTGGCCTAAGGCCCTGTCGCGTGGAGCGGCCCCATCGCTTGCCGCGGTCCCATCACGCTGCGTTCCGGTCCATGCGTCCATTACCCAAAAGTCACCGTATTGATCCGCCGTGATCCCGCTCAATAGCGAGGTGGACGAGGTGGTCTGCCAAAGTGCGGCCGCGCTGTCGGCAACCTTGTCGCCGGAAGTGGTGTAGATGGGGATATCATTGCTGGAAGGCAAGATCGGTAAGACATTGTCTTTGGCGTTTACGGCGGACGTCGAGGCGATGGCCCGCCACTGTAACTCCGCTAGGGGTCCATTTGGCTGGGAAACACCTAACTGTGCTTCGTCAGTGACGAAGTCGTTGTAGTAACCGATGTCGGTCCTTGAGGCCTGTGTCGTCTCATGCGTAAGAAAGATCAACTGATACGGTGATCCCGGCGGAAGATCAGGCGTAACCACATCGGCAGGCGTAATCACATCGGCAGGCGCAAGCGAGGCGGACAGCAAGAGAATAGCCGCCCACCCGAATATCACACAGGAAAGGAAAACACGCTGAATAGTCATCTGGTCGCTGCCTCCTACAGGCGGAAAAAGGGGTCGTGATTCTCTACGGATTGCAACAACACTATTCTTTACGGATTGCAACAACACTCTGGGGAGTCTCGCCCGAAATGGTGTGGACGCGCCACACCAGCGAGATGCGGGCTTTGGTTCAAACAGAGAGCGGCCGAAAGCAGACGATCCGACGGCAACGCGCGGCCCGACACACAACGCAACCTCTCACAGCAGGAAAGGCCCGTCCCGCAGCACTCCTCATGGTATCCCAAGGAGTGCTATTCCGGTTTGAACCATGCCGCGTTAACGCTGCCTCACTGTCGGATGATTATGGCCGCAACACTTGGTCATCGACCCCGTTGACGGAGAAGGTCGAGATTGACTATTGATTATTAATGTCCGGTTTTCTTGGTCGTCACAACTGTGGAACGTATTCTCCTCACCGCTTGGGCAACGACAGACCATCGCCGCAGCAATCTTCATGGAAAACAGCTCGCTCGACCGAGCCAACAAAAGAACGCGCGCTGCCAGATCCGCAAGAGTGGGATTCTGACGCAAGCCGCGCACGCGCGACAGAGAATGCCAAAGGGCAATGTTTCTTCACAGGCTGCCAATCCTTCGCGATCCTGACGCTACCTCAATAGGCGGTGAAAATGTGACGCAACTACCGCCTATTATGCTCAAGTAGAGAGACTTGTCAAGCATCGGGACAAAAATTATGCGGAATACCGTTACGGCGATGCTGAGGGGAGATTCCACTCTCGGGAATGAGACTCGCTGGAGATATAGACTTACTGCCATAATGGGGGGTGTTGTTATTTCCGGCGACTTCGGCGTAGCCTGCCGGGTCCGCTGTGGCTGGGCGTCCACTTCCTACGGATTGGACGCGGGAGTACAACCGCCATGGGCACGTGCACGTCAAGCGTTGTTCTCTTCACGCAGTTTCTTTCACAAGGAGATGCCTTATGGTCGTCCTCGATTTCAGCATCTTTCCCCTCGGCGTAGGGGAAAGCGTCAGCCCGTACGTCGCCAGAAGCCTCGAAATCGTCGACCGCAGTGGGCTGGATTACCGCTGTCACGCGATGGGAACCACCCTGGAAGGGGATATCGACGCCGTGTTTGGTGTGGTCAAGCAGTGTTTCGAGGCGATGGCCGCCGACTGCAACCGCATCGAATGCTCGATCAAGCTCGACTACCGCAAGGGCTATACCGGTCGGCTGGATGGCAAGGTGGCCAGCGTCGAGCAGAAGCTGGGCCGGTCGGTAAAGAAATAGGCAACGCGCCTGCAAAAGGGCTATAATCGAGTGGAGAGCGAATGGCGGCGGGGACGGAGCGCGGAAAGCGTGGCAATCGCTTCCGGCCGTTGACCGTTTAGCGGCCGATGGCACGTCGACCCTGTACGTCCGCTCGTGGCCGACGTGCCGTCGGCCGCTAAACCACAGTTTCGACGCAACAACGTACCAGAAGCCCGTCATCTTCCTGCTGCCCACCGTCCACTTTCCCCATGTCCACGATGCGCTCCCCGCTAATCTCCGACCTTCGAGCGACACTCGGCCGTGAGAACGTGCTCTCGGCGCCGTCGGAATTGGTGGTCTACGATTGTGACGCCTTCACAATCGAACGCCATCGGCCCACCGCGGTGGTCCTACCTCGTTCCACACAACAAGTTGCCGAGGTTGTCAAGCTATGTCAGCGGCATGGCGTGTCGGTGATCGCTCGTGGGGCGGGAACGAGTCTCGCGGGCGGCTGCCTGCCATTGGCACGGAACGGCGAGCCCGGCATGCTTCCCTGCGATGGGGTCGATAAGGTTGGCTCCGCCACGCAGCCGAGCGGCGGTGGCGTCGTGGTTATGCTGACGCGAATGAATCAAGTCATCCAGGTCGATCTTCGCAACCGGATGGCGGTGGTCGAGGCGGGCGTACCGAACCTGCGGCTTACCCAGGCCATCGGCGCCGCCGGCTACCACTTCGCCCCCGATCCGTCGAGCCAGGGCGCCAGCACGATCGGCGGCAACGTGGCCACCAACGCCGGCGGTCCGCACACGCTCAAGTATGGCGTGACCGTCAATCACGTGCTCGGCCTGGAGGTTGTCTTGAGTGACGGCTCGATCATCCAGCTTGGGCCGGTCGACAATCCCGCCCAGCTCGATTTGATGGGCGTGTTGGTCGGTAGCGAGGGTACACTGGCGATCATCACGAAGGTCTGGGTTCGCTTGACGCCCAATCCGCAGCAGCACCGGGCGATGCGAGCGATCTTCGCTTCGGTCGAAGAGGCCAGCAACGCCGTAAGTCAAATTGTCGCGGCGGGCATCGTTCCCGCGGCCATGGAATTGATGGACCAGGGGATTCTGGCGGCAGTGGAAGAGGCGTTCCAGTTCGGCTTTCCGCCCGATGCCGGCGCGGTGCTGGTGATCGAGGTCGATGGTCCGGCGGCCGGCCTCGACCGGCAACAGGAGCAAATCGTGGAGTTCTGCCAGCGTTTCGGCGCCCGCGAGGTGCTCCAGGCGGCCTCGGCCCAAGAGCGGGAGCTGCTGTGGAAGTGCCGCAAGTTGGCCGTCGGCGCCACGGGCCGGCTCAGCCCAAGCTATACGATCCAGGACGGCGTGGTGCCGCGCACTCGGCTGCCGGACATCATCCGCCGCACGGCCGAAATCGGCCGGAAGCACCAAATTCGCATCGTCAACGTGGCCCATGCTGGCGACGGCAACATCCATCCGATCCTGCTGTTCGACGAGCGCGACCGCGACCAGGTAGACCGTGCCGTGGCTGCCGGGCGAGAGATTTTGGAGGAATGTATTGCGGCCGGAGGCAGCATTACCGCCGAGCACGGCATCGGCGTGGAGAAGATCGGCCTGATGGAGCGGCTGTTTGCCCCTAGCGACTTGGAGGCGATGCGGCATGTTCGCCAGGCGTTTGATCCCAGCGGCCAGCTCAACCCGGGAAAGTTGATACCGGCGTGAGGGATGAGGATTTAGGGATTTGGGGATTTGGGGATTTGGGGATTTAGAAATTGGGGTTTAGCCGCCGCGTCCACGCGGCGTTCCTAGCTTACCGACGACGGAGTCCCATGAGCACTAGCACCACGAATCTTCCGCTTGGCGAAACCATCGCACCGGCCGACCAGGCTGCCGTGGCGGAAGCGGTGCGTAATGCGGGCAGCCAGGGTTTGGCCGTCTATCCGCGCGGCGGCGGTACCAGGCTCGATTACGGCGTGAAACCGCAGCGGCCGGGCATCGCCCTTTCGTTGACCAATCTCAACCGCGTTGTCGACTATCCGGCCGCCGATCTGACGATCACCGTCGAGGCCGGCACAACGATTGCCGAGTTGACCAAGCGCTTGGCATCTCAGCGGCAGCAGCTGCCGATCGACATTCCGCAGCCCGACCGGGCGACCGTCGGCGGCGCGGTGGCCGTGAATGCGGCCGGCCCGCGCCGATATGCTTACGGCACGATACGCGACTATCTGCTGGGATTCACGGCGGTGGACGGCGTCGGCGGCACGTTTTCCGGCGGCGGCCGCGTGGTGAAGAATGCCGCGGGCTACAACATGTGCCGCCTGATGACCGGCTCGCTCGGCACGCTGGGAGTGATCACGCAGGCGACGTTGATGGTCCGACCGCTCGCCGAGGCGTCGGCGTTGGTGGTCTGCGACGTAGCCGATCTCGAGACTGCGGAGAAACTGCTGGCCGGATTAATCCAATCGCCGACTCGGCCGGTGGCCATCGACTTCGTGGCCGGCCAGCCGGCAGACGAAACCGTATTAGGGCCGATGTCAGCGGGCACTGTCGGCCGGCTGTACGTCGGATTTGAGGGGGCTGCGGCGGAAGTCGATTGGATGGTCGAGCAGCTCCGCCAGGAGTGGGCTGCCCTCGGCGCGACTGCCCCGATGCTCGTTCCCGCCGCCCAGACGGAGTCGTTGTGGCGCTGGCTTGCCGACTTCGCGGCCGACGTCCAGATCAACGTGCTGCCCAGCGCGGTGGTTTCCACCATGGCCAAGATACTCCCGCTTGACCCCAAGTGCGCGATTCAGACCCACGCCGGCGACGGCGTGATACGCGTCCGTCTGCCTCTCCTTTTGGGAGATGGACAATCGGAGGAAGTCTCCGCCGCCCATCCGATCGGACAGTTGCGGCAGATCGCCACGGCGGCGGGCGGGACGATGATCGTGCTGGGGCGTCCCGGCAGTGCCCATTTGACCGCGGCCGACGTATGGGGACCGCCCGGGCCGGAGCTCGGCGTCATGCAGGCCATCAAAGATCGTTTCGATCCGCAGAACATCCTCAATCCAGGGCGATTCATCTATTGACCAAGGACCTTGTGGCCCTCGAATAGTGACATCGAACAGTGACCATCGGCAGAGCGACATGACCCTCAACCCCTCCGACAACTCGAACCACGCACAAAATCCGGCCGCGGGGATCGGCTACGACCTGTTCCTGCGCTGCGTGCACTGCGGGTTGTGTACGTCGAGCTGCCCCACCTATACCGAAGTGGGCGACGAGAACGACGGCCCGCGCGGCCGCATCCAACTGATGCGAATGGTGGCCGACGGCCGTATCGAGCTGACCGACCGCATGCGCCGGCACCTCGAATTGTGCTTGGATTGCCGCTCGTGCGAGACGGCCTGTCCGTCGGGCGTGCGTTACGGCCGGCTGATCGAACCGTTCCGCCTGGCGATGGAGCAGGCCGACGAGAAGCCGGAGGAGAAGTACGACTGGTTCCGCGCGGTGATCCTCTTCGGCCTGTTCCCCTACGCCGACCGGATGCGTCTGCTGCTAACGCCCGTGCGGTGGGCACAGCAGATTGGGCTGTTCGACGCGGCGGAGCGATTGGGGCTGCTGAAGCTGATTCCCGGCCGGCTGGGGCGAATGCTGCCGTTGTTGCCGCCGCCGGTGAAGTCGGGTCCGAAGTTGCCGCGGTTCCTGCCGGCGGTGGGGCGAAAGCGGGCCCGCGTGGCCTTCTTCGTGGGCTGCGTGGCCGACGCCATGTTTCGGCCCACCCATTGGGCCACGCTCCGCGTCTTGCAGCAGAACGGCTGCGACATCTTCATTCCTCCCGAGCAAGGCTGCTGCGGGGCCATCCATTATCATGCCGGCGACAGCCGCGGCGCCCGGC
>Ga0182014_10001173_pt1 | contig 35352 bp, 31 predicted proteins | sample 612S2DmetaG_FD_120489 | JGI IMG/M metagenome (GOLD analysis project Ga0182014, IMG submission 120489) | Permafrost microbial communities from Stordalen Mire, Sweden - 612S2D metaG | ecosystem: Environmental > Terrestrial > Soil > Wetlands > Permafrost | place: Sweden: Stordalen | collected... | reverse complement strand
GTATTGCGTGGTGCCGAGGCGGGCATTGGAGCCCAGCGCGTCGACACGGCCGCCCACAACTACCGTGGGATCGAGGCCGCCGGCGGAAAGCACACTGGCCACCATGGATGTGGTTGTCGTTTTGCCGTGCATGCCGGCGATGGCGATACCGTACTTGAGGCGCATCAGTTCCGCAAGCATCTCGGCGCGCTGGATGACGGGGATCTTGCGGGCGTGAGCCTCAACCACCTCGGGGTTTGCCGCGCCGACCGCCGAGCTGGTGACGACAACGGTGGCCCCGGCGACATGGCCGGCATCGTGGCCCTCGTAGATGGTCGCGCCCAGTTGTGCCAGGCGGTCTGTCACCGGACCGCGGCGGAGATCGGAGCCGGAGACCTTCATGCCCAGGTTGAGGAGAATCTCGGCGATGCCGCTCATGCCGATTCCGCCGATGCCGATGAAGTGCGCGTGCTGGGAAGTGGCATACATGGAGAATGAAGATTAAGGGTAACAGAGATCAGGGGTCAGGGGTCAGGGGTCAGGGAACAGGGAACAGGGAACAGGGAACAGAGATCAGTTTTGCGTCCTGAAATGAACCGCCGTGCCCGCCACGCAGAAACTCTATTCTGGTCCTAGCCCCGGTGCCCCGGAACGAGGCCTTGTTCCCGATCTCTGATCCCTGATCTCTGACCCCTGATCTCTGATCCCTGTCTAAGGCAGCGTGTAGTCGAGGTCGTAGAAGTGCTGGCCGTTTTCGATTTTGATTGTGAACGTGCCGGAGATGCCCTTCAACTCGCCGGTTCCTGAGCCGGGCACAACGACGATATGCATATTGGCGCCGCTTTGGTCCATGGTGCTTGAGTGCTGCAGCGCGAAGCTTCCAGGCTTTCCGTTCAATGTTCCGGTGATCAGCTCGATGGCAACATAGCCTGCTACTCCCTGCTTGTAGTCGCCGCCTCCGAGCATCTCTCCTTTGCTCGTGGCTTCGAGATCGCCGTGGATCTCTTTTTCCAGGAAGAAGCGGCTGAGTCCCTCGGCCGGAGCGGGGCTGAGAGGTTGAACCTGGACGGTGAAGGTTCCGTGCGCGTGGTGCGTCATGGGGATCTCCTTTTGCTGCCCAATCGCATTCGTGGCGAACGATGCGAGGACAAGAGCGATGGTGAAGCAGGACCGCATGGAGCAGAGACTACTAGAGCAGCCGCATTTGTGGGACGCGCAGGCAGGAGAAAACCGGCACATTAACACGAATTCCGGCGAAAGTTGCGGAGGCTTATTTTCGCCCGCGGGCCGCAACCTTTTTAAAGGTAGGTGTTTGCACAGAACATAAGCGGCTCGGCCGGGAGGCGGCAAGAGACAAGCCTCAAACCGGACGAGAGCCGGGCCGGCGAATGCGTTTCAGGTTTCTGGCGCAATCGGCGGTCGGGAACGGAGGGGTTATGAGCAGCATGAAGAACTGGATGTTGGCAGCGGCGGTGTTGGCAGGCGCGGCGGGTCTTGGAACCGTGAAGGCCCAGGCAGCCGGGATTGGAGTTTACGTGCGCGGACCGGTAGCCTACGTTCCCCCAAGCCCAGGGCCGGGTTACTTCTGGACCGCCGGTTCCATGTCCGGCGGCTATTGGATTCCGGGCCGCTGGGTCTTCCGGGGCTACGATCGGGACCGCTTTGTCCGGCGAGATTTCGACCGGGACCGGTACTTCGACCGCGACCGGGGACGAGATCGGGACCGCGACCGGGATCGTGACCACGATCGCTTCCGCCGGTAGCCCAAGGCATTCTGCTTTGTTTTCCAGCGTCGATCCCTGGAAGAGCGGCCTCTCACAAGTGGGGGGCCGCTATTTTTCTGTCTTTTTGGCGGTCTCGATCTGTCTTTTTGGCGATCGGACGGCTCTCGAAACCGCAGCCGACCCACCCAATACTCTGTGGACCCAAATACACCAAAAACGGCGATCGCTCTCTGGGGGATTGCGGTGGACGATTGAGTGAGCGATTATTGGCAAGTACACCGCAACTAAATTGCGTTAAAGTTGTTTGAAAATACAGGAGCCGGCTGGGAGAAGAGACCCGCGAGCCGGCAGGTGCTGAAGACGAAGGTCGCCTCCGATTCCCAGATCCGGACCGAGCTTTGTGGGTCAGCCCAAGGAGAAAGTCATGCGGAGTTACCGTTTAGTTCTGTTGTCGATGCTTCTGGCCGTGCCGTTCGCGGCTGCGGCCCGGGCACAGGTGGGAGTTGACGCTGGCGTTGGCGTCGGTCCCGCGGTTGTCGATGGTCCCCAGGATTACGATCAAGGCTATGCCTACGCTCCACCGGTGTGCGACTGGGGATATTACAACTACTACCCGTATGCTTGCGCTCCTTATGGCTATTACGGCCCACAGTGGTTTTACGGCGGCGTCTTCATTGGCGTCGGACCTTGGTACGGCTGGGGTTACCGGCACGGCTACGGGTATGGCGGCTACGGATATCGCGGTGGCGGCTACGGCGTCCGCGGTGGATACGGATACGGCAACCGGGGCGGCATTGGCGGGCGCGCACCGTATGCGGGTGGCGTAGCCCGCGGCAGCTATGGCGGTTCAGCTCGCGCCTTTAACGGCGGCGGCGGTCGCGCCTATGTTGGCGGCGGAGCCCGCGCAAGTGGCGGATACAGCGGTGGCGCGCGCAGCTTTAGCGGCGGCTCACACAGCAGTGGCTATAGTGGCGGGGGCGGCGGACGCAGCTTCGGCGGTGGTGGCGGTGGCGGCTTCCACGGTGGTGGAGGTGGCGGCGGCGGCCGTGGCGGTGGCGGACACCGGTAAGTTCTACGGCTTCAATGAAAAAGGCCCGACTGCTTCGGCAGGCGGGCTTTTTTCTTTTGCACCGAGAGCCTCTTGCAAAATTCCATCTTCTTGTGTCAGGGCACGACTTTAGTCGCGCCGCAAACGCGCCCATCTAGATTCCGGCTTTAGCCGCTGCGGAATTGCAAACAATTGAAAACAAAGAAACTCAGAGGCTGAAGCCCAACATAATTCTGTTGCTCTTTCGGCACGACTAAAGTCGTGCCCTGACACTTTTCGCAGTCTCAACTGAATTTTGCAAGGGTCTCCCGAGGTTCAAATAGAATCTCGGAGGCGCGGGCTCCTTACGGCGCCTGGCGGGTTTTTCCCGCAGCCAGCGAGGCAAGCCGATTCGCGATGCGCTCGGCGGCGGCGGGATGGGCCTGCGTTCGCGCTGCGGCCGACATGGCTGCCAGACGGCTGGGGTCCTTCAGCAGGCCAGTGAGTTCGGCCAGAAGCCTGCCGGGTTCGTCGAGTTCCCGCTCCTGCAGCATGACGGCGGCTCCGGCAGCCACCATAGCCTCAGCATTGCGGCGCTGGTGCTCGTCCGCGGCGGCGGCAAAAGGAACCAGCAGGGCCGGCTTTCCGGCCGCGGCCAGTTCAGCCACCGTGGATGCGCCGCTGCGCGACAGAACCAAGTGCGCCCAGGCGAAGCGCGCGGGCATATCGTCAAAGAAGGGACACACCTCCCAGCGTGCGGCATCCGCGCCGCAGGCGGAATAGGCCGCCTGGGTCGTCTCGAAGTGACGTGCGCCGCACTGGTGCAAAACCGTCAGCCCAGGAACCGCATCGAGCAGCGCCGGCACGAGCGCAGGCAGGCCGGTGTTGAAGATGCGCGCACCCTGCGAACCGCCAAAGACGAGCAGATGAGGCGCGGAATCCGTGGGCGGTTGAATCGTGAAAAAGCCGGGGCGCACCGGAATCCCTGTTACTTCGCTGTTCCTGAACCACGCGGAAGCCGAGGGAAAGTTGACTGCGGCGGCTTGGACCCGCTTGCCTACCAGGCGATTTGCCAGGCCGGGCATGGCATTCGGTTCGAAGACCATGGTTGGCACTTTCAGCATCAACGCCGCCGCCATGGCAGGACCGGATGCGTAACCGCCCACGCCAAAAACGACGCTGGGCCGAAATTCGCGAATCAGGCGTTTGCACTCGCCAATGCTGCGCGGCAATTGACCCATGGTGCGCAAGCGGGTGAGGAGCGATACGTTTTTGAGCGGTCCCACATCGATCAGGCGCAGGCGGAATCCAGCCTCGGGAACCAGGCGAATCTCCAGGCCGCGCGCAGTGCCGACAAAGAGGACTTCGGCTTTGTAATGTTCAACCAGCTCTTGAGCTACCGCGAGGGCCGGAATAATGTGGCCGCCGGTACCGCCTCCGGCAATGAGTACGCGCAGTTCCGACAGATGAGTTCCTTTCAATGGGAAGTGTTCTCTAGTTCTGAGTTAGGGGCTAAAGCCCAATTCCTTATTAGCCATTTTGCGGCACGACTCAAGTCGTGCCCTGACACTTCATGCGGCTCCGAATGTTCCTTTCGCAGCCTTTAAAGCCCCGGCATGCCGCTTTCCCTATTCCCTATTCCTTGTTCCCTGCCTTTCTCAGTCAACTTTCTTTGAGATGTTGAGCAGGATGCCAATGCTGGCCAGAGTAAAGAACAGCGAGGACCCGCCGGACGAGATCAAGGGCAGCGGAATCCCCTTGGTGGGCACCAGGGACAGCACCACGCTGATGTTGAAAAATGCCTGCAAAAGGATGCTGGCCGTGATGCCGAAGGCAACCAGGCGGGCGAAGGGATCCTGGGAGCGAAATGCGGTGCGGAACCCGCGCACGCCGAAGAGGACGAAAAGCGCCACGATCACAATGGCGCCGATGAATCCGAGTTCCTCGGCGATATTGGCAAAGATGAAGTCGGTGGGCGCCTCGGGCAGGTAGAAGAGCTTCTGCATGCCTTCCATGAAGCCGCGACCGGTGAGTCCGCCGCTGCCGACGGCGATCAGCGACTGGCAGACGTGGTAGCTGGCGGGCGCGATCGGCCTGGCATCGCAGTTGGGGTGGAGAAAGACCAGCATCCGCTGGCGGCGCCAGGCGACCATGAAGAGCAGGGCGGCCAGACCGGGCAGCATGGCGCAGAACCCGGCGAACAGATACTTCCATTCCATTCCCGCAAGCACGAGCACCATGGCGGTTACGCCGGCCAGAACCAGTGCCGTGCCCAGGTCGGGTTGCTTGACGATCAGGAGGATAAAGACACCGGGCATGATGACGGCGCGGAGTAGTGTCTGCTTCAGGTCCCGCATCTTGTCGAGACGGGACTGCAGAAACCAGGCCAGGAATAGAACCAGCACTGGTTTGGCGATCTCCGAGGGCTGAAAGGTAAAGTGTCCTCCAAAACGAATCCAGCGATGGGTGTTGTGGGAGCCGGGGATAAAGAACACCATCACCAGCAGCAGCGTTGTGACGCACAGGGCCGGATAGATGAAGCGCGGCGAGTTATAGAGGCTGTAATCGATGCGCATGAGAACCAGCATCAGCAGCACACCGGCCAGCGCCCAGCCCGCCTGCCTGCCCAGGTCGGCAAATTCGGAGTTGTAGCGCTCCTGCGCGACCACCGCCGATGCCGAAAAGACCATCGCCAGGCCAATCACGACCAGCACCAGTGTGGTGAGGAACATCCACTTGTCCGCCCCGACGCGTGCAGGCATTAGTTCCACCCCCGCCGTTCGCTTACCAGTTCCTTGAAGACGCGGCCGCGGTGCTCGTAGCTTTCGAACTGGTCGAAGCTGGAGCAGGCCGGCGCCAGCAGCACCACCTCGCCGGGCCGTGCCGCGCTGGCGGCTGCGCTTACCGCTTTTTCAAGCGTCTCGCAGGAATGGATAGAGACCACGCCGCGCAGATGCGACTCGATCTTGGCTGCCGCCGAACCGATGGTATACACCGCGCTCACGCGCTCCCGCAGCAGTTGCGACAGCAGCGTGTAGTCCGACCCTTTATCCTTGCCGCCCAGGATGAGATGAATGCCGGAGGAGAATGCGGCGACGGCTTTGGCGGTGGCGTCGACATTGGTAGCCTTGGAGTCGTTGTAGAACTCGACGCCGTTGACCGTAGCCACGTACTCAAGCCGGTGCTCGACGGCCTGAAACTTCTCGATGGCGCGGCGAATTGCCTCCGGCGCCACGCCGGCCAGCCGGGCCGCAACCACCGCGGCCAGCACATTCTCAACATTGTGCGTGCCCTTCAGCGGTATTCCGCTCAGCGGGATGAGCGGTTCGACGGCCGCATCCCTCGCCGCCCGGTAAACCACGAATCCGTTCTCCAGCCAGGCGCCCTGCCGTACGGCATTCTCGACTGAGAACCAGTAGACCCTGGCTTTCACGCGGGTTGCGGCCGCTGCAGCAGGCGTATTGTCGGCGTTCAGCACTGCGCAATCGTTTTCGTCTTGTGCCGCAAAGATGCGTTCCTTGGCCCTCGCATAGTTTTCGAAACTACCGTGCCGGTCAAGATGGTCGGGCGTGATGTTCAGAATGACGGCAATATTCGGATGGAATTCGACCGTGCTTTCAAGCTGGAAACTGGATACCTCGAGCACGGACCAGGTATCGCGAGTACTCTCTTCGATCAGCGCCACCACGGGTACGCCGATGTTTCCGCCCACCAGAGTTGGAAGGCCGGCTTCTTTCAGAATCTCGCCCAGCAGAGTCGTTGTGGTGGTTTTTCCGTTGGAGCCGGTAATGGCTACCATCTTGCCTTTGAGAAAGCGCGCGGCCAATTCCAGTTCGCCGATCACAGGCAGGCCAAAGTTTTTCACCTGCACCAACTCGGGCGTATCCAAAGGCACGCCGGGGCTGACAACGATCAGGTCCTGACGCCGAAAGGTGAGCAGGCCGTGACCGCCGGCCTCCACCATGATGCCTTCGTCAAGCAGCGCCGGAATGTCCTTGGCCAGCGCCTCGGCGCTGCGCACGTCGGAAACGGTAACCTGCGCGCCCTTGCGGCGCAGAAACAGGGCCGCGGCCAGACCGGATTTCCCCAGTCCCACAACCAGAACCTTTTTGCCTTTGAGCTCCATCATCTTGGGTCTATCTTAAGGCTTCTGCGGCTTCCTTTCGGTGATAAGAAAAAATGTCCATTCAATCGAAGAATCTGAGGGAATCAAACTCGCCACTGGCACCCCGACCTTACTCGCGAACCGGGCCGTCAACCTGGGCCAGCCGGCGGAACAACTTATCCGCATCACGGCTTGAGCAGAGTAAAGATAATAAAGGTAAAGTCAAGTTCAAAGAGTTCCCAACGCACCGGCCGCGCGGCGCAGTCCAGGTCGATAGCCGCCGTTGGCTTAAAGCCGCACTCGTATGCCACCTTGAGCATCTCTTCGATCTCGTGTTTCGAGAAGATCTTGATTGGCGATCCGTGTGCGATTTTGCCCGCGGTGTCAATCGGGGTCGGATAATAATCCGTAGACGTGATGAGAATTCCGCCCGGCTTCAAAATCCGGAACATCTCGCGAAAATATGCTCCGATCGGGACCCCGTGTTCAATCACACTCATACAGGTAACCGCATCGAAAAAACAATCGCGAAACTCGGTACGGGTAATGTCTCCTGGCAGATAGCGAATGGGCCCTCTCCGGGCTGGGTCGATGAAAGAAAGGTTCATTCCGTAGAGATCGCGGTATCCGTAAGCGAAAAGGGCCGGGAGTACGTTGCTGTAGAGTTCCGCACCAGCATCGAGGACGCGTGCAGATTTCGCCGTTGCGCCCACAATCGCATGAACCGCAGCCAGGTGGTCCCAATTCTTTTCCTCGGCCCGATGGAGCGGTAAGCGAAGTTGCTCCGCCTTACGGGCCGCCTTGTGCCATTCAGCCTGGCTTTGCAGAACTCGGTTGGGAAGATTCTCACCCACGGGGGATGAGGATAAGGAGCCACAGTCTGTCCCGTATCTGAGCTTCAGGTCAAGCCGGTAAATAGGGTCGAACCTAAGGAACGCGCTCTTGACGCGCCGGAAGAATCTTCTGTGAAGGGGAGGACCAGGCTCTGGTATCTGAGTTGTCGGCACCGATTCGCACACCCATTGAGTATAGTCGACGTCTCCCGCAAATCGTTTCGACGGGAGCTCGGGGTTTGTCTAACGCAGTTTGAGGGTGGTGAGTGCAAACAATGCAAACACCAGGGCGCCGATCCAGAACCGGACAATGATCTTGGATTCACTCCAGCCGAGTTGTTCGAAGTGATGATGCAGGGGCGCCATTTTGAAAATACGCTTCCCGTTGCGCAATTTGTAGCTGCCCACCTGCAGAACCACCGAGAGCGCTTCGATAATAAAGATGCCGCCGATGAACGGCAACAGCAGTTCCTGGCGGATCATGATTACGATCGTCCCAATGGCGCCGCCCAGGGCCAGCGAACCCACATCGCCCATGAAGATCTCGGCGGGGTGTGCGTTATACCAGAGAAAGCCGATAGAGGCCCCCACCATGGAACCGCAAAAGACGGTGAGTTCCGCGACCTTGGGCATGTGCTGCAGTTCCAGGTAATCGGAAAAGACCACATTGCCGCTTACGTAGGTAAGAACGGTAAGCGCGCCGGCCGCGACGATGGTGCAGCCGATCGCCAGCCCGTCGAGGCCGTCGGTCAGATTCACGGCGTTCGAAGACCCGACCAGCACAAACACGACAAATGCGACAAAAGGCAAAAACGCCAGCAAATCCAGGTGCGGCGCCGAACCGAGCCAATGCCATTGCAGGTCGGGACGCCAGCTCTTGATGAAGGGCACAGTCAGTTGCGTGGAAAACATTCTGAACTGCGTCAACGCCGTCAAGGCAACGGCAACCGCGGCCGCGGCGATTCCCTGCCAGAGAAGTTTGGCGCGCGCCGTCAACCCCAAGCTGCGCCGCTGGACTACCTTGATGTAATCGTCGGCAAAGCCGATGGCCCCAAAGGCGAGCGTCGAGAAGACGGCGATCCAGACCAGGGGATTGGCCGGATCGGACCATAGGACGGTAGGAAGAAGGATTGCAATACAGATGAGGACACCGCCCATGGTGGGCGTGCCTGTCTTCTTCAGGTGCGACTTGGGCCCATCCTCGCGGATAAACTGGCCGATCTGGAACTCGCGCAGCTTTTGAATGACGTAAGGGCCAATGAGCATGGCGATCATCAAGGCGGTTAACGAGGCGAATGCGGTGCGAAAAGTAAGGTAGCGGAAGATTCGGAAAGGGTGAAAGAACGGAAACAGCTTTTCGTAGAGCAGCCAGTAGAGCAAGGGGCCTCCGATGCCGGAATGAGGCGGGTTTCAGGTTGATTCTACAAGGGCGAGAGTGGTTGGGAGGTCCGGCAAGAGACGGAAACTTCAGCGGAGCCCAAGAAAGACAACTAGCGCCCGATCAACGGCCGTGAGGGTCCGCGGCTCCAGTTCCCCAAAAGGCTCGCCCGCCTTGTCGCGCGGAATGGTGTGCGCGTTGCCCACCATGATCTGAGATGCGTCGCGAAGTCCGTTCTTCTTGCTTGGCCAACTCTCCTACATGTGTGATTTGGATCACTTTCAAGGGAAATTTTTGCTGATACAAAGGTCACATCGTTCCGATTCAAAGCAGAGAGGGCCCGCCAGGGGGGAAAAGAGGGACTGGCGACGTGAGGAAAGCTGTGCCCTCCTGGAGGTCAGACGATGGAAATCTTCCCTAAGAGGGACATGAAAACCAGAGTTTGCGAGCCGGATACAAAAGGTCGTATACTGAATTACGACCAGAAAGGTCGTAGTTTTAGGCTGCTGCACTTCAAGCGGCCCCTCGGAGTCAGGCGGGTGAGCGTACTCAGCGAGTTGAACGTGGGCGAGAGCGGGGTCCTGGTGGCCCTCGACCTGCCCGAATCTGTGCAGAACCATCTGATGCATATGGGTTTTGTTCCCGATGCCCTGGTGACGGCCCTGCGCCGCGCGCCCGCGGGCGACCCCACGGTCTACGGCGTGGACGGGATGGAGATTGCGCTGCGGCACGAGACCGCCGGCGCGATCCGCGTAAAGCCGCCGATCGCCGAGGCCACAGAAAACCCCGGAGCCGAAGAGGCGGATGAGCTGATTGAGGCGGCGCGATGAGCAGCACTTGCTGCACCCCCCCACCCTTCGTTCCGCCTGCCGTTCCACCGCCCGACGGGGCGCTGAAGACGGTTGTCCTGATTGGTCCGCCGAACTCGGGTAAATCCACACTCTTCAACCGATTGACCGGATTGCGGCAGAAGGTCGCCAACTTCCCCGGCGTAACAGTGGAACAACGGCTGGGTTTGATGGCCGGAGTGGGCCGCGACGACCTGACACTGATCGATCTGCCCGGCATTTACTCGCTGACTCCGTATTCGGAAGATGCGCGCGTGTCGATTGACGTGCTGCGCGGCAAGATGCCCGGCACACCCAAGCCGGACGCCGTGATCCTGGTTCTGGACTCGCTGCACCTGACCCGGCAACTGATGCTGGCTGCGCCGGTGCTGGCGGTGGGATTGCCGACGCTGGTGCTGCTGAACATGAGCGACCTGATGGAGGCGCGCGGCGGGCACATCGACACACTCAAGCTGGCCAGGGAACTGGGCGCGCCGGTGGCGCAGATCAGCGCCGTGCATGGGACCGGGCTGGAAGCGGTGCCTTTGTTCCTGAATCAGCAGACCGAGCGCAAGGCCGCCAAGCCGCTGGCGCTGCCGGTCCTGGGCAACGCAGCCAGCACGCACTCATGGGCGGCGCAGGTGAGCCGGCGGACTGGCTACCAGGCTCCACTGTCGGCTGAAAACACGCGCAAGATCGACAATGTACTGCTGCACCGCATCTGGGGACCGCTGCTGTTCCTGATTGTGGTGGTAGGCGTCTTCGAGGTTGTGTTTTCGATCGGGCAGCCGATGTCGGATGGGTTTGGCGACATTCTTGCCCGGATGGGCGAGTTGGTGCGGCCGTTTCTGCCGGCGGGCTGGCTGCAGTCGCTGGTGCTGGATGGAGCCTGGAAGGGCATCTCTTCGGTGCTGGTGTTTCTGCCGCAGATCCTGCTGTTGTTTCTATTCATTGGGATTCTGGAGGACTCGGGCTACCTTGCCCGTGCGGCTCTGATTGCGGACCGCGTGATGCGCACCATCGGGTTGAATGGCAAGGCGTTCATTCCGCTGCTCTCGGCCTATGCGTGCGCGGTTCCGGCCATCATGGCGACACGCACCATCGAGAACAAGCGCGACCGTTTCGCGACCATTCTGGTGACGCCGTTCATGACCTGCTCGGCGCGCCTGCCGGTGTACATGCTGTTGATTGCGGCCTTCATTCCGAACACCGTTTATCTGCACGGGTTTCTGGGGTTGCGGACGATCGTGATGCTGAGCCTCTACCTGGCCGGCTTTGTTGGCGCCATGACCACCGCATGGCTGCTGAAGAGCTCGATTCTACGGTCCAGCGAGACGCCGTTCATTCTGGAGCTGCCGCAATACCGGATGCCGACGGTGCGTTCGCTCGCGCTGCGGCTGATCGACCGGGCACGCATCTTCCTGCGCCAGGCGGGTACGGTGATTCTGTGCGTGACGCTGGCGCTGTGGGTGCTGGCGCATTTGCCGGTGGTGCATACGGCAGCGGGAATTCTGGCCGCGCCGCAGCTGGCCGACAGCGTGATCGGGCGGTTGGGGCACTTCATTGAGCCGGCGATAGCACCGTTGGGGTTCAACTGGAAGATCGGGATCGGTCTGCTGTCGAGCGTGCTGGCCCGCGAAGTAATGGTGAGCACGATGGGCACGCTCTATGGAGCGGACCCGGGCACCCAGGCGATGCACCTGCAGACGGCGTTGCACCACGACATGACGCTGGGCGGGGCGCTGGCGCTGATGATCTTCTTCGCGTTTGCCATGCAGTGCACTTCGACGATGGCGGTGGTGCGGCGCGAGACCAATAGCTGGAAGTGGCCGGCGATTCAATTCGTGTACATGCTGGTGCTGGCCTATGTCGCGGCCTTCGCGGTGAATCACATTGCGATGGCGATCTTCGGGTAAGCGGCTTCCGACGACCGGGTCGGCCGGTTTCTTAGCCGTCAGCTATCGGCTTTCAGCTCAATTCCCCGCCATTCGCGCGTCTACAATCAATACTGATGTCCGACACGCTTTATCTGAGCTTGTGGTATCCGAATCTGCGTCTGGCCGCGCTTCCCGACAAGCTGACAGCGGTGCTGGGCGCTTTTGCCGCGCACGGCGGCGAGGCTGGGGTCTATGCCGCGACCGTGTGGCCTATCGACTGGACGGTGACCCCGATCTTTCAGCGGGTTTGGGGCCGCGGCGGGAAGTCGCCCAGCCAGGGCGCGGAGCCGCGGCTGGCGGTCGAAGAGGCGCTCGAATTGCTGCACGACGACTACGCCTATGAGTTCCAGATCGGCTGGAGCTTGTGGGAGCTGGAATCCGGGGAGAATCTCGATGCGCGCTGGGTGCGGGAGCCGCGGCTGGTGCGGGTGACAGGGTTTGGACCGCTCTTCGACGAGGGGACTTACGAGGCCGACGGGCACATCCGCATCGACTTCGGCTCGGACGCGCCTTTCCTTGAAGAAGATCTCGAACTGGACTCGGTGGCCGCGCGGCACGTGGAAGAGAATGTGCGCCAATTGGTGGAGCTGACCGGGGCGGTGGAGAAGGCTTCCGGAGCGACGGCGCGGCTGTTGTGGTCCGAGTTGGGCGAGAGCCTTGCGCAACGGCTGGCGGCACGGCTGGGAGTGAGGAACTAGAGCCGTGCGATTCACCATTGAGAGGCTGCGAACGGGTTTGCTGGTAGCAGGGGTCCTGCTGCTGGTGGCGCTGGGCGTATTTCTGGGCATCGCCCGATTCAGGCATCCACTCAACCTGAAGGAGTTGCCCAAGCGGCTGGGCATCGACATCCAGCAGGAGGCCAACGGCGTCACTTACTCGCATTCCCTGGGTGCGCACTCGCAGTACAAGATTCACGCGTCGAAAGAGGTTCAGTTGAAACAGGGGATCGTGCAACTGCACGACGTAAAGATCGAGTTGTTTGGAGAAGACGGGAGCCGAGTCGATCGCATTTCGGGCGACGAGTTTGAATACGACCCAAAGAGCGGTAAAGCCATCGCAGCCGGGCCGGTGGAGATTACGCTGATGCGGCCTGCGGTGGCCCCGGCCATTGCGCCCAAGGCGAGCCCGGAACAGATATTGAGCGAAAAGGTAAAGAGCAAGCCGCTGGCCACGGCCGCCGAAGCAGCCGCGGCAGGCGAGGTCCGAGTGAAGACCAGCGGACTCTCGTTTGACTGGAATAGCGGCGTGACGACAACCAGTCAACACGTGGACTTTTCGATGTCGCAGGGATCGGGCAGCTCGATGGGCGCCACCTACGATTCGCAGCAGGGCATTCTGGTCCTGGATCGAGCGGTGGAACTGACGACAAAGCGCGGTGAGGATACGGTGGAAATTCATGCTCAACACGCTGTATTCGAGCGCGACAACCTGGCTTGCAGCCTGACTGGCGCCACGGCCGACTACCGAGGCGGACAAGCTACGGCCAACGAGGCGGACATTCTGTTTCGCGCGGATGGGTCGGCAGTGCGGCTGGAAGCCGGCAGCGGATTCACTCTGGCCACCGCGGCCGGAGGACGTCTGACGGCGCCCAAAGGGTCGCTGGATTTCGATGAGCACAACCAGCCTCGCCACGGCCATCTGGAGGGCGGGGTGCGGATGGACTCGGTCGACGGGAACCGGCAGGACCGGAAGATCCATGGGACATCGCCAACGGCGGAACTGGAATTCACCAAGCAAGGCGAGCTGAGGCTGGCGCACCTGGAGCGCGGCGTGGAGATCCACAGTGAAGAGCTGATCCAGACGGCGGCGAACTCCAAAACCGGCTCCGGAAACACGACGCGGCGATTGAGCCGCACATGGCGCTCGCCGGTGATGGATGTGGCATTCCGTATTGCGGGGCATGGAAAGGTGGAACCGGCAACACTTCACGGCGCCGGGGGCGTGGTGATTACGGGCGAGAGCCAGCGCGGGCAGGAGGCTCCTGTGCCGTCGCGGCTGGCAGCAGACGATCTGACGGGGGAGTTTGGACCGAATTCGAACTTGACCGCGGTGACTGGAGTGGGCCACGCGGGCATTGAGGATGTGACCGCATCCGGCGCCACCGAGAAAGCCAGCGGCGACCGCCTGGAAGCATATTTTGCCGGAGCCGGCGCAGCGGCGGGAGCGAATCCGGCTGGGGGCGCAAAGAGCGGACTGGGCGGCGAGACACAGATTCAGTCGGCGGTGCTGGACGGCCATGTCGCATTGCTTGAACAAGCGGCGGCAAAACCCGGCGCGCCACCGGAGCCGCCGTTGCGGGCCTCCGCGGGCCGAGCCGAGTACCAGGACCAGTGGATGCACTTGACGATAAGCCCGCGAGTGGAAGACGGCGCAATGGAACTGACCGCGGACAAGATCGACGTGTCCCAAGAGTCGGGGGACGCCTTAGCGCACGGAAACATCAAGGCTACCTGGGAGGCAACCGGGCCCGACAACGGCAAAAACGCAAACGGCCAGGCGGGCGCACGGGCTGTTGGAGTGGCGGGAAACATGTCTCTGGGCGGGCAGGGTCCGGCACACGCTATTGCCGAAGAGGCCGAGCTTCACCGGGCAAATGGCGAGGCGACTTTCCGCGGGCATGCGCGGCTTTGGCAGCAGGCCAACTCGATTACCGGGCCGGCGATCGTGATCGATCGTCAGACAAGGACGCTGGTGGCGCGCAGTACGGACCACGCAGAGCCGGTACGTGTAGTGCTGTTAAGCGCGGGCGGTCTGCAGCTCGGTTCGGCTTCGGGTAAAAATGCGGGCGGGAAACCGTCGGCGCCTTCGGTGATTCGCGTGCGGGGAGGCGAGCTCGACTACTCTGACGTCGATCGCAAGGCGGTGATGATTGGCGGCGCGCTGGGGCCGGTGGTTGCCGAGACTGGCTCCGCGAGCTCGGCGTCGGATCGCGTGGAGCTCTTTCTTGTGCCGGCGGGCAAGGGCGCCGCCAGGGAGAACGGGCAGGGGCAGGTGGACCGCATGACGGCGGGTGGCCACGTTGTGGTCGACTCCCAGGGCCGTCGCGGAACCGGAGAACAGTTGACCTATGCAAGCCAGACCGAGGAGTATGTGCTGACGGGAACCACGGGCGCTCCGCCGCGGATCGCCGATCCGGCGCGGGGCAGCGTGACCGGCGAGGCTTTGATTTTCCATAGCCGCGATGATAGCGTCAGTATCGAAGGCGGCGGACACGAAACCAGGACGGAAACCACTGTACGCCAAAGCGTTGGCAGAACTGAGCCGCGGAGATAGATGGATACACTGATCGCCGAGGGAATTGGCAAGTCGTACAAGGGACGGCAGGTTCTTCGCGGAGTCGACCTGAGAATCTCTCGCGGGGAGGTGGTTGGTCTGCTGGGGCCGAACGGCGCCGGCAAGACGACCAGCTTCTACATCATCGTGGGACTGGTGGCGCCGGAAAGCGGGCGCGTGCTGGTGGACGAGACCGATATTACCCGTCTGCCGATGTACCTGCGCGCGCGCAACTTTGGCATCAGCTACCTTCCCCAGGAGCCTTCGGTCTTCCGCAAGCTCACGGTGGAGGAAAATATCCTGGCGGTGCTGGAGGCGCAGCCCCTGGGCAGCCGGCAGCGGCGCACCAGGACCGAGCGGCTGATCAATCAACTGAATCTGGGCCACATCCGCACTACCCGGGGCTACGCGCTTTCCGGCGGCGAGCGCAGAAGGGTGGAGATCGCGCGCGCTCTCTGCATTCAGCCCAACTTCATCCTGCTGGACGAGCCCTTCAGCGGCATCGATCCGATTGCGGTGCTCGAATTGCAGAAGATCATCTTCGACCTGAAGGCCGGGGGCATCGGGGTCCTGATTACCGATCACAACGTGCGCGAGACGTTAAGCGTGACCGACCGGGCGTACATTATTGCCGAGGGACGGATCTTCCGTGCCGGAACGCCGCACGAACTGGGCAACGACGTGGAGGTGCGGCGTGTCTATCTTGGGGAGAGTTTTTCGCTGGAATGAAGAGCGTTGCGAGGCAGACAGGAGAGAGATGGATTTGCGAGCCTCGGTCTGTCAAGGACGCCTGCGAGCAAGACGAAGGCGCCGCGTCCAGACAGAGACTGCCGAACGGGTGGTTGTCAAAACCGGAAAGTTGTATCGCAATCGGGTAGTCTTCGCTTTATGCTTCTTCTTACTCGATTAAACTCACATTGAGTTCCAACGGGGAACGAGTTCCATTTATGGCGCTGCTTCAACCAAAACTGACTTTGAGAGTGTCGCAACGCCAGGTCCTGACTCCAGGCTTGATGCAGATGGTGAGCGTGCTTGCCCTGAACAAGCTTGAACTGAAGGAGATGATCGATGCCGAGATGGTGGAAAATCCCGTCCTGGAAGAGATTGACGAATCGGTTCCAATGCTGGATGAGGTTGCCGGGCGGGAGGAACGCAACGAGCGCGCGGAACGGCTGGTTTTGTCGGACAAAGGGGCCGAAGAGCCCACGGCTCCTCCCAAGGATCCGTTTGAGGAAGTCGATTTCGGATCGTACTTTCAGGAATATCTTGACCCCGGCTATCGCACGCAGCCGGAGTATGAAGACAACGAGAAGCCCTCGTTTGAGAACTTTCTCTCCCAGCCTACAACTCTGTCCGATCACCTGGCGTGGCAGTTGGGGGCTCTGAGCCCGACTCCGGAGTTGCGGCAGGCGGCAGAGCTGGTGATCGGCAATCTCGATGAGGATGGGTATCTGGCGGCAAGCGAAGAAGAACTGGCAGCGGCCATCGGCCAGTACTTTCAGGACCCCTCTTCTCTCAACGGGTCGCAAACAGCGAGCGGTCCAGAGGAGAATGCCGCGGCTGTTGAACTGGTGCGCGGCGGCATCGATCTGGTGCAGCATCTTGACCCGGCCGGGGTGGCTGCCAGAGACCTGCGCGAGTGCCTGATGCTGCAGATCGCGGCTCAGCGGCACGAGTTCGACCATTTGTATGCCAGGCGGCCGGCCGAGAGCGAAGAAAGTCCGCATCGCAGCCTGAAGGCCGAAGCCGAGGCACGGCTCGACGACCGCCGGCGCAGCATGGAGGTGGCGGCGCTGATTGTGGACCGTCACTTGCATCTGCTGCAGAAGCGGGATCTGAAAGACCTCGCGCGGGCGGCGACGATCACGGTCGAGGAGGCCCAGGCGGGGATGGAGTTCATCCGCACCCTTGACCCGCGGCCCGGCCGGCTGTACAACCGCGAGCAGACGCGGCTGATCGAGCCCGATGTTGTCTTTCTGAAGCGCGGCGGAGAGTGGGTTGTGTCCATGAACGAAGAGGACATGCCCAGCCTGCGGCTGAGCCAGCGTTACCGTAGGATGCTCACGGCCCAGAACACCGACAAGGAAGTGAAGGACTACGTGAAGGAGCGGTTCCGCTCCGCGATGCAACTGATGCGCAACATCGCGCAGAGAAAGAGCACGATTCTGCGCACCTGTGAGGTCATCGTTCGCCGCCAGCAGGAGTTCCTCGACAAGGGCGTCGAGTCGCTGCGGCCCATGATGATCAAGGAAGTGGCCGAGGAGATCGGGGTTCACCCCTCGACCATCAGCCGCGCGGTAGCCAACAAATATGCGCACACCCCGCAGGGCGTGCTTGAGCTGCGTTTCTTCTTCTCCGAGGGCTCCAGCGGACCCGAAGGCGCCGACACTCCGCTGCTGGTGCTCAAGCGCAAGGTGAAAAAGCTGATCGAAGACGAGGATGCGAGCCATCCCCTCACCGACGACCAACTCGCCGCAATGCTGAAGGCGAAAGGCATTCAGCTGACGCGGCGTACCGTGGCCAAGTATCGCGAGGACATGAATATCCCCTCGACGCACCAGCGGCGGCGGCGGGACTGAAGCGACCGCAAGTAGCCGGCCGGTGGCAGCGTCTCACGCAACTCCCGAAAACAAGGCCTCGAGACGGCTCCAGCCATGCTGGAGATTTGATTCCCTGCCCTCGGCCTGCGTATCGTTGTGAAGCAGCGTAAGCAAGGTTCCGGAAAGATATCGATGGACGTTCTACAAAGACTTTTCGAGCAGCACTACGGATCTCCGCCCGACGAGGTGAAGCCGCTCCAAGGACAACTCGGCGGCTCGGGCCGCGCGATTCTGCGGCTCTGTGGTCAAGGGATAAGCGCCATCGGCATTCTCTCCTCGGTCCGGGAAGAGAATGTTGCCTTTCTTGAGTTTTCAATGCATTTTCGCCGTCATGGCTTGCCGGTTCCCGAGATCTACGCAGAAGATTTAAGCCAGGGCGCGTATCTCGAAGAGGACCTGGGCGACACGACGCTCTTCGAATTTCTGGGCGCGCATCGCAGCGGAGAAAGCATCGATCCGCAGGCAATGGAGGCGTATCGGAAGGTCGTCGCGATGCTGCCGCGCTTCCAGGTTGTCGCAGGCAAGGATCTGAACTACAAAGTCTGCTATCCGCGATCGAGCTTCGATCGTCAGTCCATTGCCTGGGATCTCAACTATTTCAAATATTATTTTCTGCGGCTGGCCGGCGTGCCTTTCAACGAACAGACATTGGAGCACGACTTCAGCCGGCTGACGAAGTTCCTGCTGTCGGCGAACCGCAACTATTTTCTGTATCGGGACTTTCAATCGCGCAATGTGATGCTGCGCGACGGCGAACCATTTTTCCTGGACTACCAAGGCGGACGCAAGGGCGCACTGCAATACGACATTGCGTCGCTGCTCTTCGACGGAAAGGCCGACCTGCCGCCCGCGATGCGGCAACTTCTGCTCGACCACTATCTCGATTGCCTCAGTGGAATGGTCGACCTCGATCGCGGCGCATTCATGGAGCACTATTACGCGTATGTCTACGTGCGCATCTTGCAGGCGCTGGGCGCGTACGGGTTCCGAGGCTTCTACGAGCGCAAGGCGCACTTCCTGCAAAGCGTGCCCTACGCGCTCAAGAATCTGCGCTGGCTGGCCGAGAATGTGAAGCTCCCCATCGCGCTGCCCGCGCTGATGGAGGCGCTCGATGCGATCGGTTCGTCAGAAAAACTGCAGGGGAAATTGCAGGAACTGACGGCGCCCGAACCGGCGGGCTTGACGGTGCGGATCTTCAGCTTTTCGTTCCACCAGGCGACGCCCACCGATGAAGAGGGCCACGGCGGCGGCTTTGTCTTCGATGCGCGCGGGCTTCCGAATCCTGGGCGTGAGGAGCGGTTCCACGCGCTCACCGGCAGGGACGGCGCAGTGATTGACTACCTGAGCCGCGAAGAAAGCGTCGGTACGTTTCTTTCGCACGCCATCGCGCTGGTGGATGCGAGCGTAGCCATCTATCGGCGGCGCGGATTCTCGAGCCTGATGGTATCGTTCGGCTGCACCGGCGGCCAGCATCGGTCTGTGTACCTGGCTGAGCAGTTGGCGAAACATCTGCGCGGCGGCAGCGGCGTGGCCGTGGTGCTGAGCCACATTGAACTCGAGAAGATGCGCAAGCCCGGTGAGGTCGTTTAGATGAAAGCGATGGTCCTTGCCGCCGGCCTGGGCACGCGCCTCCGCCCGCTCACCTGCGACCGTCCCAAGGCGCTGGTGACGGTTGGCGGGCGCACCATGCTGGAGATCGCGCTTGCCCGGTTGCGACAGTTTGGCGTGAATGAAGCGATTGTGAACACCCATCACTTCGGTGCAATGATTCGCGACTACCTGAAGGCCAACAGCAACTTCGGCATGAGGATCGAAGTTTCGCACGAGGAGGAGTTGCTGGACACCGGCGGCGGCCTTAAGAAAGCTGCATGGTTTTTTCTTGAGAGCAATGACGCCGGCGGGGTGGGTCACGCCCCGTTCATCCTGCACAACGTGGACGTGACCGGCAACATCGATCTCGCACGCATGTTGCAGTTTCACGCCGAGCAGGGCGCTCTGGCGACATTGGCTGTACAGGATCGCGAGACGAAGCGCTACTTGCTCTTTGACGAGAAGGGGCTGCTCTGCGGCCGCCGCGCCGGGCGCGAAGGAGAACCGGAGTTGGCGCGGACCGTAACAGCCGCGCAGGCACTCGCCTTTTGCGGCATTCACATCCTCTCGCCGCGGGTCTTTGAAAAGATGACGGAGGTGGGCGCCTTTTCCATCATCGACGCCTATCTGCATCTTGCCGCCCAGGGAGAGAAGATCGCCGCGTTTCGCGCGGACGCATACCGATGGCGCGACATGGGACGGCCGGAAAGCGTTCTGCAGGCCGCGCAGGATATCGAGAGCGGCTTGTTCTCCGCAAGTTGAACTAGAGCGTCACATTGCTGTTCATCGGCGAGTACGCTACATTGCTTCAGGGCTTTCGATGCCCAGCCACGCCAACACAACAACCAACTCGCGCAGAGCGACGGCGGCGGTTGCGAGCAAGAAGGATTTGCGGGCCGGGTCCTCTTCGGTGAGGATGTGATGGCGGTGATAGAAGTTGTTGAACTCCTGCGCCAGTTGGAAGGCGTGCTTGGCGAGATAGGCCGGCTCGGAGGTCGCGATGCACTGCTGGAGCACAAGAGTGCGTCGTGCGGCGCGCAGCCATAAAGCCCAGATGTCTTCGTTCGCTTCGCCTGCCAGATAGCTTCCGGCCTTTCCTGACTCCGCTAACGACGCGAACTCCGCTAACAACGCTTCAGGCGTCGTCGCGGCCTTGCGGAAGATATTGCGGGCGCGCACTACGGCGTATTGAATATACGGACCGGTCTCGCCCTCGAAGCTCAACGCATCCTTGAAGTCGAAGGCGATGACCGAGTTGCGCGTGAACTTGAGCATGAAGTAACGCAGGGCGCCGATAGCAATCTGCTCGGCGATCTTCCGCCGTTCGATTTCGGCATTCTCGCCAGTTCCGCCGGTCTGGCGCGCGTCGACTTCGGCGCGGGTGGCGGCGATGAGCTTGTCGATCAGGTCGTCCGCCTTGACGCCGAAGCCTTTGCGGCCGCTGACTTCGATGTAAGGGCGGGCGAGATCTTCGGCGGAAACATCGTAGCCGAGTTCGACCGCGCAGCGCGGCGTGAGCGCCACCATTTCATAGCTGAAATGTGTATAGCGGTCGGCCTGGTCGGTGTAGCCCATGCCGCGCAGCGCCTGGATGACATTGGCTTGCGGGTCGGACTGGCGCGTGTCGATCACGTTGTAAATCGCCTGCGCGCCGCCGAAGTGTGGATGTTGTTTCTCGCCCACCTCCGTCGAGATCCAGCACTCGCGATTGGGATAGGAGAAGAAGGGGTTATAGCCGAAGTCCTTGCCCAAGAGGCCAAACTTCCACAAGTGATAGGCGATATCTTTGCCGACGTAGGTGACCGTACCGTTGGAGCGGACGATGACTTTGGCGTCTTCGTTCAGATCGCCTTCAGCGACATCCGCGCCGGGGCGGGTCATGACCCAGCAGCCCTTGTTCTTCCCTTCGTTCTCGAAGTAGAGAACGCCAGTCTTCTTGAGCTGCTCGAAGGCGGCGTCCCAGAACTTGAGGTGAAGGATCTCGCTCTCGCGGGGCAGGAAGTCGTATTCGATGTCGAGGCGGAGCATGGTCTCGAGATGGCGGCGCAGAACCGCAGTCGATATGAGCTCAGCAACTTCGGCGGTTTCGTTGCCGCCCTGTTCGATTTCGTGCAGCGTGGCATAGCGGAGGTTTTTGCGCTCTGCATTCTCTTCGTCGGTGCCGCCGGTATACCACTGCGAGGTTTTTGCGTAGAGGTCCCAGCAGTAGAAATCGATACGCTCGCCCTTCTGCTTGAGTTCGTCGAGCAAGGCGCGAACGCCGGCCAGAGAACGGCCTTCAAGATGAAGAAATCCGACCACGACATCCGCGACTTGCACGCCGGTGTTGTCGATGTAGTTCTGAATGTCGACCTTTTGCCCGGCGGCGCGCAGCAGGCGGACGAAGGTGTCGCCGAGGATGGCGTTGCGCAGATGGCCGATGTGCGCGGCCTTGTTGGGATTGATGCTGGTGTGCTCGACAAGGGAATGGAGGCCGCTCGGTTTGGGTTCCAGACCTGCTCCGCTTGCGATAGCTCGCGCTCCGCCAGCGCGGTCGAGACGCGCGTTGATGTAGCCTGCTCCAGCGACTTCAAACCCGGCGAAGCCCTTGAGGGAGCCGAGCGCGGCAACAATCTCCTGCGCGATAATCTTGGGGGCTTTACGTAGCTTGCGGGCCAGTTCGTAGGCGATGGGCGTGGACAACTCCCCGAATTTGAGGTCGGGGGGAATCTCGATGGGGATGCTCTGGAGTTCGAGATCGTATTTTGACTTGAGAACACCGCGAAGATGTTCGGCGAACTGATTCTGCAATTCCAGATACACGTCGGGAGGCCTCAGAAATCCTTGATTTTCAAGGTGATTTTACCACTCGCCGTGGGGGGCGAACGCGGCTTCGCCGCTTTTGAGTTCTGCGATGTCTAGCTGGGCCGTACCCCACCCATTCCGCAAAAGGCCGCGGAATGGATGGGGCGCCCGGCGAACGGAACTTCGATTCTACGCATCGAAATAATTGTCAAACTTCGCTGCACGAAAGGGCTTTTCAATGGACTTTACGCTCACCTTCGCGGTTCACGAGATTCCCATCTGGTTCCTCGTTTTATCGCTTTTTCTGCCGCGCATCTGCATGGTCGTCGCATGGCTGCAGCACAGCATGACTCAGTTCATCCCGGCGGCGGTGGGCATTATTCCGCTCGTCGTCGCGCTGCTTGTGCCACGGTTACTGATCCTATTCTGGATCTATGAGGACCAGGGGATCAGCATCTGGTTCTTGCTGCATGTGGTTGCGCTGCTCATTGCGTGGGGTGGGAGCGGACACACGGTTTACCGGAGGCGGGTGGAGGTGGTGGGTTGAGTGGTGGCACTCCAGTTTTCAAGGCTATGGAATGCCTGAGACTTGGAAGGCTCCAGATCGGTGGAACTATCCCAGGGCAGGCGTGGTGGAACTGTGCCGAACCTGATGCACCCGGTTTGTCCTGTCCGATGCCGTAAGATGGTGAGTAGATTGCCTCGATATTTCCGGCTGGCCTTAGCGGAAAATTGAACGCAAAGTCCCGCCTATGAACAGTTCAGCATCCAGTCCAGACCGCTTCTACCTGACCACGCCGATTTACTACGTGAACGCGAGGCCGCACTTGGGCCACGCCTATTCGACGATCGTGTGCGACGCCATTGCGCGGCGGAAGCGGGCGCTGGGAATCGAAACTTGGTTTTTGACCGGTACAGATGAGCACGGGCAGAAGATTGAGCGGTCGGCGGAGCTTGCGGGGCGCACGCCTGCTGAGTTCGCCGCGGCGATCTCCGGCGAGTTTCGCGGACTGTGGGACCGGCTGGGGCTGAGTTACGACGACTTTCTCCGCACCACGGAAGAGCGCCACAAGCGCGGCGTGCAAAAGCTCTTCGCGACGCTGCGCGACAGGGGATTTATCTACAAGGGAAGCTATACCGGGCAGTATTGCGTGAGTGACGAAGCCTATGTGGACGGGCCGCCGGGGACGGTTTGCCCCGACTGCGGACGCGTTACGGAGACGGTGAGCGAGGAGAACTATTTCTTCAAGCTGTCGGCCTTTGAGCGCAAGCTGCTGGAGTTCTACGAGGCGAATCCGGGATTCATGGGGCCGGAGTCGACGCGGCGCGAGGTCATCTCATTTGTGCGCGGCGGGCTCAAGGATCTGTCGGTAAGCCGCACAAGTTTTTCCTGGGGCATCCCGGTGCCTGACGACGAGAAGCACGTGGTGTACGTGTGGCTGGACGCGCTGGCCAACTACATTACTGCTCTTGGTTATGGCTCGGACGATCCCAAGGATCAGGCGCGGTTCGCGAAGTTTTGGCCGGCGGACATGCACCTGATCGGCAAAGAGATCAGCCGGTTCCATTGCGTCTACTGGCCGGCGTTTTTGATGGCGGCGGGGATTGCGCTGCCGCGCTCGGTGAAGGCCAACGGCTGGCTGCTGTTTGACCAGGGCAAGATGTCGAAGTCGAAGGGCAACATTGTGCGCGCGGAGACGGTGCAAGAGGTTCTTGGCGCGGATGCGCTGCGGTACTTCCTGCTGCGCGAGATTCCCTTCGGACAGGACGGCAGCTTTTCTTTTGATGCATTAGTACAGCGCTACAACGGCGACCTGGCCAACGGCTACGGTAACCTGGTGAGCCGCGTAGTGAACATGGTGCACAAGTACTTCGGTGGGGTAGTGCCGGAAGCAGGCGCAGACACGGATGCCGAGGTTGCTCTTCGCGAAGGCGCGGCGCGGGCGATTGCCGCGTTTGGGCCAGACTTTGACGCGCTCAGTTTCTCCGAGGCTTTAAAGAGCCTCTGGCTCCTGGTGGCGGAGACAGACGGTTATTTGACGGCGAATGCGCCGTGGAAGAAGCCGGCGGATCGCTCCGATGCAGATCATGCGCTGTTGCAGGCGCGGGTGCTGGCGACTGCGGCTGAGGCGATTCGCGTGATCACGGCGCTGGCTTATCCGATCTTGCCCGACTCGGCGGCGAAGGTCTGGCGGCAGCTAGGGCAGGGCGAGATTGCCGAGGCGGCAAAGAGCTCATTTTTGACAAATCTCGCGTGGGGCGGGTTGAAGGCCGGAACCAGATTTGGCGAGCCGGCGCCGCTGTTTCCCCGCGCGGAGAAGGATGCGGTTGAACGTATGCAGAATATCGAAGAGCAAAACAACAAGAGCGTGATTGAGGCCGCCGGCGGCAAATCTGAGGCACCGGCAGCAGCAACAGCGTCGCCCTCTGTGGCTCCAACGGCTCCGGCAGTAAATGTCGAGGCGCTGGCAAAAGGCACACCGACGCCCACTACCGTGGCGCCAGTCGACACCGCCCAACCGATCATTACAGCCAAGGTTGACCAGGTTCCCGCTCCGCTCGAGAGCGCGAGACTCAGCACCACGCCCGCTCCAGCGCCAGCGGGAGCCCCGCTGACCCCGGCGGCAACTTCAACCGCCGAAACACTCGACCTGCCGCAGCACATCGGCATTGACGACTTCGTCAAGGTGGATTTGCGCGTGGCGCAGATTCTGGTGGCCGAGCGGGTGCCCAAGGCTGACAAGCTGTTGCGGCTTGAGGTGGACCTGGGCTATGAGAAGCGGCAGATTCTGGCCGGCATTGCGCAGTACTACGAGCCGGAAAAGCTGATCGGGCGGAAGATCGTGATCGTGGCAAATCTCGCTCCGCGCAAGATGCGCGGACTGGAGTCGAACGGCATGCTGTTAGCCGCTTCTCTTCCCGATGGCGCGCCGGTGCTGGCCGGATTCCTGGAAGAAGTGCCGTTGGGTGCGCGGCTGAAGTAGAGAGAGCATTGCATTGCGGACGAGTAGCACGCTGCTTTCCCAGAATTCCATTCTTCAAACGCCAGAGGTCCCTATTGCTGATCGATTCCCATGCGCATCTCGACAGCCCACGCTACTCGGGCGACCGCGCGGCAATGCTGAGCCGCGCTTGGGAGGCGGGAGTGGGGGCGGTCCTGGCTATCGGCATTGGCGAGGGGCCCGCCGAAATGCACCAGGCGCTGGATCTCTGCCGCGAGTTCAACGGACAACCGAATCTTCCGCGGCTTTACGCGAGCGCGGGCGTCTATCCGCACAATACGCCGGAGATCGACGACTCGGTGCTGGCCAGGCTGGACGGCCTGCTGGCGGAGCCGGAGACGATTGCCTGCGGAGAGATCGGCCTGGACTACTACCACGAGGGCGCGCCGCACGATGTTCAGCGGCTGGGGCTGATTCAGCAGCTCGAAGTTGCGGCGGCGCGCAAGCGGCCCATCCTCATCCATTGCCGGCCCAAAGACGGTGCAACGGACGCGTGGGACGATCTTTTCGAGATTCTCGATCAACACTGGCAGCCAACCGGGCTGGGCGGCGTTATGCACTGCTTCGGAGCTGAATGGGAACAGGCTCGGCGGTCGCTCGACATGGGCTTTCTGGTTTCGTTCGCCGGCAACCTGACCTATCCCAAGGCCCAGGCGCTCCGGGATGTAGCGGCCCAGATGCCGCTCGACGGAGTACTGGTGGAAACCGACGCCCCATGGCTAGCCCCAGCGCCCAACCGCGGCAAGCGCAATGAGCCGGCCTGGGTTGCGCAGACGGCTCTGGTCCTGGCCGGGGTTTTGGGCGTGGAGGCGGAAGAAATGGCCGCCGCGACCACGAAAAACTTCTTAAGACTGTTTCACCTTCAGGCGGACGTGGGAAACTGGTAGAGTTGCACTTGCAGATCCGGCAGAAGGCCGAGACCCTTCATTGAGGACGCCGGATAGCACTGAAGAGGACAGGAAGACCATGGCCCAGGAGAATTCGTTCGACATTGTCAGCAAGGTGGACATCCAGGAGGTCCGCAACGCCATCGACCAGGCGCTCAAGGAGATTCACCAGCGCTTCGACCTGAAGGACTCCCACTCTGAAGTCTCGCTGGAAGGCAACGATGCCATCCAGCTTGCGTCCGACGGAGAGTACCATCTGGAGGCAGTCAAAGACATTCTGGCGCAAAAGCTGGTCAAGCGCGGCGTCTCGCTGAAGAACATGACCTACGGGAAGCTGGAGCCTGCCGCTGGCAAGAGCGTGCGCCAGAAGATATCCTTGCAACAGGGCATCCCCGTTGAAAAAGCCAAGGAAATTGTTCGCCTGGTCAAAGACTCGAAAAAGAAGGCGCAGGCCAGCATCCAGGGCGATACAGTGCGCATATCCAGCAAAGACCGCGACGTGCTTCAATCGATCATCGCCACGCTGCGGGCAAAAGACATGGGACTGGAATTGCAGTTCACCAACTATCGCACGAACTGAGGCGATTGTTGCATCCCACCTGGCAACCAACGGGATCAAGAGAACCGGAGAGCTTTGAGCACATTGGCGACAGCGACGGCGAGAGAGGTCTTCGATCTGCTGCGGGACGACCTCGTGGCTATCGAGCAGGAGTTGGGCCGCGACTCCGCCTCGGGCGTAAGCACCATCACGGAGATCGCCGAATACCTGCGCGAGGGCGGCGGCAAACGCATTCGCCCCACGCTGCTGCTGCTCTCGGCGCACGCGCTGGGCTACGCGGGCCAGGGCGCCGTCCGGCTGGGCGCGGTGGTGGAAATGGTGCACACCGCAACGCTGGTCCACGACGACATTATCGACGGCGCGGATACCCGGCGCGGCCGGCCTTCTGCAAACACCGCCTGGGGCAACGAGAAATGCGTTTTGGCCGGCGACTGGCTTTACATGCAGGCCTTCAAGGTGGCTCTCGAAGAGAAGAACCTGCGCGTGCTCGATCTGCTGATCGGCTTGACGCAGCAGATGGTCGAGGGCGAGTTGCTGCAAATCCAAAAACTGGGCAAAGCGGTCTCTGAGGCTGAGTACTACGACCTGATCTACCGCAAGACCGCCTGCCTGTTTTCCATTTCGATGCGTTTAGGCGCGGTGCTGGCCGGAGCCAGCGAGGTAGAGGAGAACCGCCTGGCAACCTATGGACGCACCGTCGGCCTGGCCTTCCAGATTGTGGATGACGTGCTCGATCTGACGGCCACCGAAGAAGTGCTCGGCAAGCCGGTGGCCAGCGACCTGCGCGAGGGCAAGGCGACGCTGTCGGTGATCCACTCCATCGACCACGGAACGGCAAAGGATCGCCAGACAATCCAGCGGGTTCTGGACGACCGGAGCTTTGAAAATGCAAGCCGCCAACAGATCCGCGAGATTTTGATGCGCAATGGCTCGGTCGAATATGCGCGGACTGTCGCCGACCGTTACGCCGAGCAAAGCCGCCACGCATTGGCTCCCCTGCCGGACTCCGAGTTCAAGCGCGCCTTGCTTTGGGTGCCGGACTTTGTGGTGGCGCGGGAGAAGTAATGGCGCGGAGAAAATCCGGAAGACCTTTGTGGGCTGCAGTCGACCGGTATCTGGGCGAGATGCTCGCCCCGTCCGACGAGCATCTCGAAGCCGCGCTCAAGGCCAATCGCAAGGCCGGGCTTCCAGCCATCGATGTATCTCCACTGCAGGGCAAGTTTCTGTACGTGCTGGTTCGGATGACGCAGGCCAAGCGGGTGCTTGAAGTCGGCCTGCTGGGCGGATATTCGACCATCTGGATGGCGCGCGCGCTGCCCAGAGGCGGGCGTATCGTTTCGTTGGAGTTCAGCCCCAAGCACGCCGAAGTCGCTCGCGGGAATCTCCGGCGTGCCGGCCTGCTGGGGCGCGTGGATGTCCGTGTCGGTCCGGCTCTGGAGAGCCTGCCGGCGCTCGCGAAAGAGCGCGGCGGCAAGTTCGACCTGATCTTCATCGACGCGGACAAGGGGAACAATCCGCAATACCTGGAGTGGGCCCTGAAACTTTCGCGGCGAGGATCGGTGATCGTGGTCGACAACATCGTCCGCTACGGGAGGGTGATTGAAGCCCAAAGCGCCGACGCCGACATCCAGGGCACGCGCCGCTGCCTGGAGATGATGGCGGCCAACCCGCGGCTGAGCGCATTCGCGATGCAGACGGTGGGAGTAAAGGGCCTGGACGGATTTGCGATGGCGATTGTGTTGAGCTGATTCGCACTTCAGGCGTCCTGAACGACCGTACCCTGGTGGTAGACAATCTTCCAGCCATCTGAAGCCCTCTGCCAGATGGTGGCGCGGCGAGTGAGGCGCGCGTTGTCCTGGAGTAACGTGTAGGTCAGTAGATAGACATCCTCGGCCAACTTGCGGCAATGCAAGTCTTTGGTCTCCCACACATCGGCGTGTGGGGCGGAAAAGCGCTCCTCCAGACCATTCAGGACGGCCGGCCTGGAATAACGGCGCCCGGAAGCGCCGGTCTCCCAGTAATCCTCCGCTGTCATACGCTCGAAATCGGCTCTTGTCGTTCCGAATTCAGGGCGGTGAAAGATCGGCTCGCGGCGGGCGAGATCGGCAAGGATCGGTTGCAGTTCGGGGGCGGTGGTGAGAGTGGGCTCCGTATCCTGAAACCAGGAATCCGGCGCGTTCATCCGAACGGGTTGGCCAGAACGGACTTCGAGAACTTCGTCCTTTACAAGGTGAAGCCGAATCGATTCCAGACGTAAAGGCGCATCCTCAAAGTGGCGGCTGGCCGCCTCCAAGGTATTCTTGCGCAGCGCCTCCCATGTATCGGCTTGGGCAAAAATCGAGTGCCCAGGCGCCTTCGCTGCGTAGCCCCCGCCTTTCGTTTCGCGTACTTCGAAGATCACTTCCATGGCGATTAGAATAATGCCGGTTCCCACCCTCCTCACAAAGAGCACGAAAAGGACGGCGCATCGGACGCATATCACGGCGGCGTAATCTTGAAATCCCAGGTCTCAACCCGGGACCAGGGGCACCCATCGCTCGTAGTAGGTTGACAAGTGGGCTATCCGCCGCGGTCCTACACGGCGGCAGATGTTGGCCACACGCCGATTTGGTATAAGTTCCAAACATCCCCAATGAGTGGCCAGTACCTATAACTAGTAACAAGTACCCTATAACTAAAGAGTGGTTGTTTTTTGCGCCACCTCACTGGTAGAGTTCAGGCATTCTCTCAGAGCATCTGTTGGATGAGTTGAAGTTTTATGGGCCAGGGAATCGTCGCTGCGATTATTTCAACGAGGTGAAATCCAAATGAAACTGGTTTATGCATTCTTAGCAACGGCAGCCGTCTGTGCTGCCACCTTGCCCGCCTTCGCCGATACGAATCTCGCACTTGGCGCGACGGTCACGACAAATGGCCCCGGCTGGGGGAACTCAAGTGGATGGTGCTGCGGCAGCTTCAACCCCTCGTCCATTGTGAATGGAACCCCGCAGGCGGATGGGACACAATGGAACGAGGGAACGGCGTTTTGGAGCGGCGGCGTTCCGGACACGGCCGACACGTTGACAATCACTCTGGCGAATACCGCCTCGGTGGACGCGATCGTCCTGCAGGCCGATGACAATGACGCCTATCAGGTCAATTACTGGAATGGCACGGCCTGGACCGATCTTACGACGTTCTCCGCCGTTGGTGGTTGGGGGCTGGCTACCCGGCCGGAGTTGTTTCTGGGCGCCCCGGTGACAACGGATGCCTTCCAGATCACCGCCGTTGGTGGAGATGGTGATTATGCCGTGGGACAGTTCGAAGCTCTCGGAACGGCAGCTACACCGGAACCCGCTACGTACACGATGATCCTCACCGGCCTGGGCGTACTGGGAGCGATGGTTCGCCGGCGCAGGATCGTCTAGCAGTTAGACTCAACCTTCATTCAAGTCTCCATTCCAAACCCGGCACCCAGGTCTCAAGATCGAGGCCTGGGTGCCGGGTTGTGTACTCTATTCCCTTGTCATGAGGGCCCGTAGTGCCGCAGCATAGTGCTCGGGCAGCGGCTTCTTGTTTAACTGGTCGTCGCAGACTACGTGGACAGTCTCGCCCTCGGCCAGGAGCTTTTGCTCTTCCCCCTCTTGGGACGCCTTTCGCCAGATTTGATAAGCAAACTTGATTACCGAGCCGCGTAGCAGTGCGGGGCGGGTTTCGATCAGAATTTCGTCGTCGTAGCGGGCCGGAGACCGGTAACGGCAACTGGCCTCGACCACCGGCAAAATGCACTCGTGCTCGGTCTCCAACTGACTGTAGGCGAGACCCAGGGAGCGCAACAGCTCGACGCGGCCAATCTCAAACCAGACCAGGTAATTGGCATAGTAGACGATGCCCATCTGGTCGGTTTCGGCGTAGCGCACTCGCACCTGAGATGTCACTGGCATGGGGATTTCTCCAAGGAGGCGGGGCGGCTTCATGCTTCCCGCCCTTTCGCGAGAAATGAGGCGAAGGGATGGGGCACGGGGTAACTGATCCCTGAGCTCTGACCCCTGATCTCTGTACTCACGGCTTGAGGTGTGAAAAGATCGGCAGCTTGGTCACGTCGTTGAAGATGATGAAGGCGAAGAAGGCAACCAGCACGACAAAGGCGGCCTGATAGATGCGCTCCTTCACATTGATGCTGATCTCCCGGCGTAGGACGCTCTCGATAATCAGCAGAACGATCAGGCCGCCATCGAGGATCGGGAAGGGCATCAGGTTGAGGATGCCGAGGTTGAGGCTGATTTCGCCGGCCAGCCCGAACTTCGGAAGCCAGCCTTTCATCTCCGCGGCATCGCCGGCCATGCGGGCAATGCCCACCGGGCCCGCGAGTTGCGTGACGGCAACCTTGTGGGTGAAGATCCGGTGCAAAACTTCGACGATGAGGAAGGAGTTGTCGGCACAGAAATTCGTAGCCTTGGTCACTGCTTGCCCGAGAGGCAACGGGTTATCGCGCTGGGGGGGCATCACCGGAGCAAACCCCAGCTTCCACCCATTTGCATCCAGCTTGGCGGGATGCGCCACCATCTGCACGGCGGCGCCCTTACGCAGCACCGTGAGGCTGATGGGATTGCCCTGCCCCGCCTGCATATAGGCCAGCAGCGTTGAAACGCTATGAAAGCTGTGGCCGTCGACGGACTCGATGGCGTCTCCCGCACGGAGACCGGCCTGCTCGGCGGGGGTCCCCTGCGCCACCTCCTGCACGCTGATCGGTCCGGCCAGGTATTGGGGTTGCAGGCCGGAATCGCCGAGGTCGAAGTCGTCGTTCCTGGCTGAGGACGGCACCTTCAAGGTGAGATTGAGCGCATTGCTTCCGCGCTGGACAGTGACGGGAACCGATTGGCTGGCGTTCAGCTTGGAGCGTTCGTAAATCTTCTCCCAATCGGGCATATTGGCGTCGTCGAAATGAGTGATGACGTCGCCCGGCTGAAAACCGGCCAAGGCCGCTGCCGAACCGGGCGTGACCCACTCAACGGTCGTGGAGGCAACCTGAACCGCGGGGACTTCGTTGATCCATCCGTAGTAAAAGGCCATGAGGACGAAGGCCAGGAGGAAGTTGGACGCCGGACCTGCCAGTCCTATGAGTATCCGCTGCCAGCGAGGATGGGAGGTGAATGCGCCGGGGTCGTCTGGCGGAGCGACATTGGCGGTGCCGGTGGCCGCTTCGCTGACCTCGCTGAAATTCTCGCCGGTCATCTTGACATAGCCGCCCAGGGGGAGCAGGCAGATTTTGTAGTCGGTTTCGCCGTACTTGAAGCCGAACAGGCGCGGCCCAAAGCCGAAGGAGAACGCCTCGACGCGCACTCCACAGAGCTTGGCGACGGCAAAGTGCCCAAACTCGTGGACGATGACCATGATGCCGACGAGGACGACGAAAGCTACGGTTGCAACCAGAAATTCATGCATAAGTGTGCGGTTATTCCTTAGAGCCGTCTCTGGCGGCTGCGCGAGCTTCCACCCTTTTCCAGGAAGTCGCGGTATCGGCCGAATGACCGATGGCCTACCCGTTTACGCCAGCAGGGCATGAGCCATTTGACGCGCATCCCGGTCGGCGGCGAGCACCTCCGCGATGGTGGCGGGATGGGCCTCCGGCGTGGACGCGAGTACCTTCTCAATTGTACGCGGGATTCCCATGAACGATATTCGGCCGTCGAGGAATGCCTCGACGGCCACCTCGTCTGCCGCATTGAGGGCGATGCAATGGGAACCGCCTTTTTCGGCGGCCTCAAAAGCCAGCCGCAGGCAGGGAAAGCGCTCCATGTCGGGTGGTTCGAAGTCCAAATGGCGCAGGGCGGCCAGGTCAAAGGTGAGGGTGGAAGCCGGGCGCTCCGGCCAGGCCAGCGCATAGAGGATGGGCAGGCGCATGTCGGTGACCGAGATTTGCGCCAGGATCGATCCGTCGACGTACTCCACCATGGAATGAACCGTGGACTGGGGATGGACGGTGACCCTGACCTGCGCGGGGGGCACATCGAAGAGGCGGCAGGCCTCGATGACCTCGAGGCCCTTGTTCAGCATGGTGGCCGAGTCGATGGTGATGCGCCGGCCCATGACCCAGGTGGGATGTTTGAGCGCCTGCGCCGGGGTGATGTCGGCGAACTTTTCCAGCGGAAGCTGGCGAAACGGGCCGCCCGACGCCGTCAACCAGATGGTCTTGACTTCGGAGTGCGCGCCCACGCGCAGGCATTGATGGACGGCGTTGTGCTCGCTGTCGATGGGCAGGATGGGCACATTGTGCTGGCGGGCAGCGGCGGTGAGGATTTCGCCCGCGGCGACCATGCACTCCTTGTTGGCGAGGCCGATGGGCTTGCCGGCGAGGATGGCGGCGTGGGTGGCTTCAAGGCCGGAGACGCCGACGATGGCCGAGACGACAAAGTCCGCATCGGGGAGTGTGGAGCAGGCGACGGTTCCGGCGGTTCCGTGAACCACTTCGATGCCTGTGACGCCGGCAGCTTTCAGGCGGGCGGCAAGCTGAATGGCGAGTTCTTCCGTGGCCAGCGAGATGACTTGCGGCCGCCAGAGGACGGCCTGCGCGAAGGCTTCGTCGATGTTGCGGCCGGCGGCGAGCGCGACCACCTGGTAGCGGTCGGGAAACTGCTCGACGATCGAGAGGGTGCTCTGGCCGATGGAGCCGGTGGAACCGAGGATGGCGAGACGCTTCAATGTAAATTCCTTAAACAAATAGCTTAAAACGACTGGTGAATCACCTGAGCGTACCACAGCACCGGAGCGGCCAGCAGTAGGGCGTCGATGCGGTCCAGCACTCCGCCGTGGCCGGGGAGGATGTCTCCCGAGTCCTTGACTCCGGCGGAGCGCTTCAGGGCGGACTCGGCCAGATCGCCCACCTGCGCAGCCACATTCACGATCACCGCCAGCACCAGCCAGTACCAGATTTCGCCGGGATAGGAGAGCACCACCGAGTCCATCTGGTCGAGCTGCCCAGCCAGGCTCCACAGGCCGGCGGCCAGGAGCACGCTGGCGGCCATCGAAGCCGCCGCACCCTCCCAGGTCTTCTTGGGGCTGAGCCTGGGCGCCATCTTGTGCCGGCCCCAGGCGCGGCCTACGTAAAGAGCGGCGATGTCGCCGGCCCAGACCACGAAGAGCAGAAACGCAAGCAGCGATGGGCCATTGGCCGCCGCGTGCAGAGTGGGCAGGGCGATCAGCGTGTAACCGGCGTAAAGCAGGCAAAAGATGGAATTAGCGGCGTCGGCCATGACCTTCTCGACAGGGCGGAGGAAGGTGCAGTAGACCAGCAGGCCGAGGGAGAGGATGCCAAAGATGGCGGCGGTGCGGTCAGGCCATTGAAAGTCGACGGCAAAGAGCGCCAGCAGGGCCACCAGCACGGCAATGCGCGGCGGACTGGAGCCGCCGCGCTCGGCGAGGCCCAGAAACTCCCATGCGGCCAGAGCGGCGACAGCCGCGACGGCTATGGTGAAAAGCCATTGCCACCGCGGTCCCAAAAAGACCAGCAAAAGCACGATCGGAATCAGGATAGCGGCGGTAACTATGCGTTTCATCCAGGGTTGAGGATACACCGCTCGGCCTGGAGGCTGAGAGGCAAGGCGGGAGTTTCACAAGATCGACCGGAAACCGTGGTTTTGGGCTGTTTCCGGTTAAGGCGGCTAAGCTATTCATTATATGAATGTTCGTTGGAAACCTCACTGATTTACAGATTCACAGTTTGTGTGACGCTGTTTGAGGATTCGATCTAATTTGTTTATTTATATACGGTTACTTGTCTTCACGGTCTCACAGGCGGAAAAATGAGGGGGGGGGAGGGGGGTGCGCACAGAATCCAGCGGAAGAGTCTTGTTTTGAGGTACTTGCTGGAAGACATGGCGCGAAAAACGGGGCCAAAAGCGCGATTTTCCGCAAAAAGGGCGAGGTTTGGATCGAATTCACAGGTGATTCAAAATCGAGAAGATCAACAGAATGAATGGTTTGCCGCTGGAGAGAAGCCGGGGCGGCGGTTGGGAACACAAGGGCGACTTTGGCGGCGTTTTTCATGAGCGGACTGTCCGGCGGGAGTCCTTTTCCTCGTCTGTCTATTCCAATTGTGCGCCGGAGGAGGGTTATTTTGTGCAAAGAGAGCGTTAGCCCTTGGCTTTCAGCTCTTAGCTCTCAGTTTTCAGCTTTCAGTTCTTGCCTTGGGATCTGAGGGTGAGGTTCATGCGATCCGCTCCTTGCGCCGAAGACCCGCTCATCGCGATAAGGCCACGATGAACGGGGCACAGCTTCACAAGGCTCATAGCGGATCTTGGGGTTGATGAGCGGGCCACCTGCCTGTCTTTCAGAAGCAGCCGTTAAGAGCAAAGACAGGAATCGAGGTATCATCGTGAATATGGCAACGATTCACATCTCGGAAGCCGACGCCGTCCGCGACTTCGCCGGACTGCTGGCCCATGTCCGGTTGGGCGCGGAAATCGTGATTGAGAGCGGCACGCATCCGCCCGCGGTGCTGCGCACGGCGGCTCCGCCGCGGCGCTCCATCGAGGAGTGCATCGCGTTGTTGCCCGCGGACTCCACGGCAACCATCGACGAGGACTTCGCCGGCGATGTTGCGGCCGGGGTCGCAGCCCATCGCGAACCGCTGAATCCTCCGGCATGGGACTGAGCCCATGGGCCTGATCCTGGATTTCCAGATGGTTCCAGGGCTCGGAATCGTCCCCCTCTGAGCGTCGGAGTCTTACTATTTTAGCCGCTGCTTTTAGTCATCATGGAGTGACCGGTCCAATGCGCTGACCGTGGGTTAGGCTGTGATTCAGGAAAGAGTCGCAACTCAGAGCCACAAGCGGAGAGGAACCGGTCATGAAGGAAAAGGTACGATTT
>Ga0182014_10001169_pt1 | contig 35521 bp, 20 predicted proteins | sample 612S2DmetaG_FD_120489 | JGI IMG/M metagenome (GOLD analysis project Ga0182014, IMG submission 120489) | Permafrost microbial communities from Stordalen Mire, Sweden - 612S2D metaG | ecosystem: Environmental > Terrestrial > Soil > Wetlands > Permafrost | place: Sweden: Stordalen | collected... | reverse complement strand
TTTATTTTTCCTTTTTTTTACTGAAGGCAAGAATATACTTGTAATAAATCCTAAGATTAGGATTAATGACAATACTGTGAATGTTTGTTTCATTGCAGAACTAATTGATGAATCTATAATCTGAGTGGTGTATGGTTGTATTTGTGATGGTACTTGAGGAGGTGTGCCGGTCTGCATCTTTTCAACATAGTTAATAATACTACCTTGTATTTGTTCGGTTGTCATGTTTCCGGTTTGGCCAGTTGCTGTTATACTTGCAGTAATTCCTCCAAATATTCCAATTATGAGTAGAACTCCGATTAAAGCCGTTCCCATTGAATAACCTAAATTTTTAAAATTGTTTAATAACCCTGCAGCATCTGTTTCTTGATCAGTTCTTGCAGCGGACATAGTCATATTAGTTAACTGCGAAAGTAAAAGACCTATTCCAATTCCAAACACAATTGTTCCAGGTATAATATCCGCCATTTGAGTATTCAAATTAAATACTCCACCTAATATGTAAGCTCCTACAGCAGCAATAACGAAACCTATCATCAAAATATATTTAGACTCAAGTTTTGATGACAGTCTCGCTCCAGCTAATGAAAACAGAAGAATAGTAATAGAAGCAGGTAAAAGGGTAAGACCCGTATTGAACGCACTGAGTTTAGTGACCTGCTGCAAGAATACTGGTATGATGAAAAGAAAACCTGCAAGAGGTATTTGCTGTATAACATTGTTTAAATTACCCAACACAAATATACGATTTTTTAGGAGAGATATGTCCGTTAAAGGGTGTAAACCTTTATTAGTTCTTCTTCTTTGCCATAATAAAAAGATTACAAAGAGAATTGAACCGGTGATTATTAATGCTGCGACATATTCCCAATACTGAGGACTGCTAAGTAATAATATCCCTAAAACAAGCAATATTAAAGACACTATAGAAAGTAATGATCCAACAATATCCAAGTCTTTCCATTTAAGCGTTGGTATCGATTCAGTTAAATAGGATCTGAAGAGGAATATGATGATAACGATGAGTATTTCTAAGCCAAATACCAGTCTCCAAGTTAAATATGTGGTAAAAATTCCACCTATAATAGGGCCTAAAGCAGCTCCCATTGCGGCTATACCTCCCCAAATACCAAAAGCAGTTATTCTATCTTTACCTTTATAACTAGCACCCACTAATGTAGTTGTTGCAGGTAAAATCAAAGCCGCACCAATACCCTCAAAAACCGCCCATCCAATCAATAACATCAGGGCATTAATACTAAAAGTAGCAATTATTGTTCCGATTACATATATCAATAATCCTATAAGAAATGTCTTTTTTCTACCAAGGATATCTTGAAGTTTACTCCCCAACAACATAAAAGAAGCAATTATTAATGCATATAAAGCAATAATAGCTTGAATCGTAGATAAAGTAGTATTTAACTCAACAACCAATGTTGTAATCGCTACATTCATAGCAGACGTATCTAAAACAATAATAAAAATTGCCATACAAGCAACTAAAACTACTCCCCACTTATACTGATTTTCACTAGCCATAAATGACCCACCAACACCTATTATTAACTCAAAACTAGTATGAAAAGGCTAGCATAAATATTTAGTGTTTACAGCTTAATCTGATTCAAATTAAATAACTCAATTTTTTAGTTTTAAACTCATTGAAAAAAAAATAAAATAATAAATAATATTATACCCTACCACTCCTTTCAATTAATAGAATATAAAATTCTTTTTTCGCTATAGTACGTTACAAAGAAGTCAAAATAATTTGGAAATTAAGCGTGCTTCCAACTTTCAATTGCTCGTTTAAACACCTGCTCGAATTTATATTTTTTGAATCATAATAGTAATACTTTATATACAATTTATCTTAATTAATTAAATTTGTTCAGAGTTCAAGAAGCTTTGAAATTTTACACTAGAAGTACGACTAATCACACAAAGTGAAAAACAAAAATTGGAGGTTATGAATTCAAATTTAGGGAAAAAAATAATTTTAAATTAGAATAAGAACCAGATTATGAAGGTATAATAAAGGGAATAAACGACAGATCCAGAGGAACATGGAATCTATGAAATATGACAATTTAAAACAACTTTGGAAAGATGGATTGATTAATAAAAAATGAATTCAAACATCATGTAGGAAATTTGGGAGTTCCAGATTGTGAAAGTCTATGGAAATTGAAAGGATTCAGGAGAATTTATGAATGCTCGAAATCTAATAAGAAAACAAGCGAAAAAACAATCATAAGAATCTACCCAACAAATGCAAATTATGCAAAGAATTAAAGATTAAAAAGCAAGAACTGTGAACAAGCAAGCGAGGGTTTATCACCAGCTTAATAACTTAAGCATAGATTAAAGGAACACTACATAGTTTGGTTTCTTAAGAATTTAAATCCCGAATTAAATAAGAAGAGGATGTTTTAAATAAATCTTACTTATAAACACGTTTTAAAGCATGTTTGATATATGGCAAGCGATCAAGCAAGCGGTTAATTGAGAAGAAATAGATTAAGCTGGATTCTTGGAACAAATGAAAAAATTTAGTATTTTTCAACAATCATCTTTCCAAAGTTTTTTTTTAAATGGTTAAAAATCACAGAAGCAAATAAGAACCACAATGAATTGAAAAAAAAGAGGATTAGTGGTGATAGATTTAGTATTAATTATAAAAAGAAACTTTTTCGAAAAACCCAAATGCTATTTTACAAATACTATTAAAAAAAGTAGAATAAGTTACAAATAAGCCCCCGAATAAAGCTATACTAAAAAAAATGACCTTGAATTAATTTTGAATAATTTTATAAAAATTTCAGTGCTTAGTATGAAAAATGAAGATAATAAGAAAGCCATCGGTTTAGTATCGGCCATGGCTTTAGGAATAGGGGGGATGATAGGGGCGGGTATTTTCGCCGTGTTAGGTATTGCAACTAACATCGTAGGTAATTTAGTCTATTTATCATTCCTTTTTGCGGGAATGATTGCTCTTTTAAGTACTTATTCTTATGCTAAATTAAGCTCAACCTATCCCTCTGCCGGGGGTCCTGTGGAATTTTTAATTCGTGGCTTTGGTGATGGTGTTTCAAGCGGAGGCTTCAACTTTTTACTCTACTTTGGATATGTTTTTGTTTTAGCAGTTTATGCTGAAGCATTTGGAAGTTATGCTGCCACTGTACTACCCCCGGAATATTCTAAAATAGGAATGGATATTTTTGCCATTCTCATAATTGTGATATTTACCTTGATTAATTTCTTAGGTCCCAAGGTTGTAGGCAAATCAGAAACTCTGATTGTAGGGATAAAAGTAGCAATACTAACAATATTTGCTATCTTTGGGGTTTTTTTCATTAAACCACATTTATTATCAATTTCCATGCCTAATGTGGGTAATATTTTAACTGGAGCAGGGCTGCTTTTTCTGGGTTATGAAGGTTTTGGTTTAATAACTAACACTGCTGAAGATATAAAAAATCCCCGTAAAAATATACCAAGAGCTTTATATTTATCTGTCCTTCTAGTAATGGTGATCTATATAGCTGTTTCCATAGTCGTGGTGGGAACTCTATCTCTTCCGGATATTGCAAAAAGTGCTGACTATGTTCTAGCATCGGCAGCTGCAACATTTGCTGGTTCTATTGGTTTTACAATTATGGTTATCGCAGCATTATTTTCCACTTCTTCTGCTATTAATGCAACGTTATATGGAGGGGCAAATGTGAGTTATTTAATGGCAAAAAAAGGACAATTACCCGATTTTTTTAATAGGAAATTTTGGATAGATAGTAAAGAAGGCCTATTAATTACCAGCATTCTGGTGTTGTTATTGATATTATCACTGAATCTAAGTAATATTGCCATGATGGGTAGTGCTGCATTTTTACTTATTTATACTGGAGTTAATTTAGCTCATCTTAAACTTTACAAAGAAACAGGTGCTAACAAATACATTATTTACCTGGCTATTTTAGGAGGTTTGTTCTCTTTTTCAGTTTTAGCATATTATGAAATTTTCAATTCCCCAATAACTCTCATTATTCTTTGCGTAGTAATTCTCTTTTCGTTTATGTTTGAATGGACCTATCGAAAATTTTCCACAAGAGTACTTAAAACAAGATAAAATTAATTATTTCTTTATTTAATCGAATAGCAGGTGATTATATCATTTAAATTTAAATAGTTCAAGATAATATTTTTTATTATTTTTTATAACATTTAGAAAAAAATTTAGTAAGTTTATATTATTAGACAAATTACTCAAAAAAAAATAGAATAGCAACCAACAACACTAACAACAAAAGAATTATACGAAAAACTCAACTATAAAAAACCAGAAAAGAAAAATTATAGAGAAGAAGACCTAGAACAATTAGCAACAATCCTAAAACGAATAATAACCTGAACTAAATGTGGAAATGTTGTAAATTTATCATTACATATAGCCCAATGTATTCAAAAAATAGTTAGTTCTCAATTTTAGTGCATTATTTTTAATGATTTAATATCCAAAAAAAATTATGTTATATTTCCCTTCGTTATAGATGTGAATAACGAAGTCAAAAATATAAATAAATTTCAGAGAACGTCGATCATAATATTATTTTTTTGTAATTTTTATTTCTATCAATTGTTCATGTTTTGGAGCTAATTCCATAACCATTTCTTCTATTAACTCTTTAAAACTGAAATCATTAGTAAGATCATATTCTCCAGTTTTATATTTCACAATACGAACTTCTCTTTTTACAAAATCTACCATATCATCACCTCCTTTTGATATATTAAACTATTATTTTACATGAATTTTGATTGCTAATAACAGTTATAAGTAATATAATTAAAGTTATTCAAAAATTTAAAACACAAAGTATGAATAATAGAAGAAAAGCACTTATTCATAAGAGAGGGGGTTAAAAAATTTCATTGGATGCCAAAGTTCCTCCATCAGTTCTGGAACAGTTAAGGAGGAAATGTTCTGGAAACTGGAAGAAAAGAGTAGAGTGGAATAAATTGATTTTGTGTATAGGGTGGTTCATATGGGGGTAGTAGAAGAAATTTTTGAAGAATTTTTTCAGAAATTGGAAAAGAATGAAGAATTTCCCATTGCTGTTTTAGATGACCTTAAAATTAGATTTAATAATGGTAATCTTGATTCTAAAGCTAAAATTCTTAAAGCAATAATGTTGGTAGATTCTGATGAAGATCAAAAGTATTAAAATTACTGCTTTTAGAGGAATTCCAGATATATTAGATCTCGATCTTCAAGGAAAAAGTTTATTGTTGTTAGGGGAGAATGGAACGGGCAAAAGTTCCGTTATTGATGCAATTGAATTCTTTTTTACAGGTAAGATTTCTCATTTAACGTCTAAGGGGCCGCTTGCACTTAAAGAACATGGCCCTAATGCTAGAAATCCTGATGAGTCTAGTGTAACTTTAAAAATCAACCCCGGAAGCCATAATATCACTAGGACGTTTAATTCAGCTCCTTCTTTCCCTGAAAGTCTTCAGGATAATGTTAACCTTGCAAAAATTGGACAGTTTATTTTAAGGAGATCTCAAATTCTAAATTTGATTAACACCACTCCGGCTGAACGTTATAAATTTATTAGTTATATAATAGGTGCTGATGAATTAGGAAAAATTGACACTGCAATGTTTCAGGCAGAAAAGTATCTGACAGAGGACGTTGAAAAAATAGAGGATAATATTGAAAGATTAGGCGAAGAAGTAAATGAACTACTTAAAATTCAAGATTCTAAGAATATTATACGGTCTTTAAATGAATTTCTTGAAAAAGAAGGCTTAGAAGTTATCTCGGTTAAAGAACTGGAAGACCGTATGAATGAAATCAATGAAATGACCAAATCATCAGATAATGTGTTAATTGGTGCTTTAAATAATATTTTTAGGATAATTAAAGAAGCACCATTAGTTTTAGGTGAAATAAATCAAGAACTTTATGATTCAGATGATTATAAAAAACTGATTAAAAGTCATGATCAATCTGAATTATCTCTGATGAAAATACTCAAAAATTCCTTAGAAATCATTGAAAAAGATACTGTTAACTGCCCTTTATGTGAAAATAAAGTTAACGGTGATAAACTTCTAGAAAAGATTAATGAACGTTTAAAACGTCTTGAATCTCTTAAAGAAAGCGAAGATAAATTGAATCTCTCACTCGATCAGGTTAAAGACAAACTTCGATCGCTCCATAAATATTTAGTTGATTTATCAGCAAATGTGGATTATTTTAAAGAATTAAGGGAATTTAAGGATGAAATTGATTTCAAAATTGAAGCTTTAAATAATTTTCAGCTCATTACAATCAATTCATTCCTCCAAGCTGAATTTTCAAGAGATGAATTTAATCTATTTAATAAGGAATTAAGAAAACTTTTTGAAAATATAAAAGTAGTGTCTGAAAAATTAACAAGGTCTATTAAGCCTTCAGAAAAGGATGAACGGCTTAGAGCACTTTATAATCTTTTATCTGATCTTGATGAAAAGATTAAAAATCAAGATGAAGATCGACAAAAACTTAAGATTGCAGAAAATCGCTTGTTAATCTCTAAAACAATTTATACAGAATTCTCTGCCATTAAAAAAAGAAAAATTCAGGAAGTTTATGACACAATCAAAGAGAATGTGGAACATTATTATGATATATTACATCCTCAAGAATCCTATGAGGATATTAAACTAGGGATTGATCTTAATAAGAAAGGCAGTACCAATTTAAGAATGACAATTTTTGGAAAAGAAGATGAAGATCCAAGGGCACTTAGTAGTGAAGGCCATCTTGATTCTTTGGGTTTATGCATTTTCCTAGCTTTATATAAAAAAGTCTATGAAGACTTCCCATTACTAGTTTTAGATGATGTAGTCTCAACAATGGATTCTAGACACCGTGAAAACGTTTGTCAACTTTTATTTGAAGAATTCGATGATAAACAATTTATTATAACTACACACGATGGGATTTGGTTTGAACAACTGAGAGCAGCTCAACGCATCCATAATATAAGCAACCAATTTAAAAACTATACAATTGTTAAATGGGATGAAGATAATGGTCCAGATATTCAACCATATAAAGTTAGATGGGAAAAAATAATGGATAATATCGACAAAGGGGATAAACACTGTGCAGGAAATGAAGGACGTCGTTATTTAGAATGGTTATTAAAGGATATCTGCAACAGAACTATGGCAAAAATACCTGCAAAATATTCAGAAAATTACGAGGTAAGCGATCTACTCGAGCCTGCTAAATATAGATTAATAAAACTTATCAAAGATGAAAAATTTAAAGAAAATATTAAAAATTCCTTTGATAAGTTAAATAAGACAATAATGATGGGAAACCTCCTATCACATGATAATTTAATGACTGGAAACGTTTCGATAGATGAAGTAAAACGTTTTTGTAGTTCAATTCATGAAATCGACGAATCACTTATGTGTCCCACATGTCGGGCTCCTTTAGGTTACTTTAGGGATTTGAAGATTTTAAGATGCAAGAATAAAAAGTGCAGTAACCCTTTAGAAATAAAAGCAAATTAATTCAAATTCATTATTTAAAAATGATTTTGGAGGGATTATAGTGAAAATATGGATATATACTACGAAAGAAGTTCTTGAATATCTTAAACTTGATGAAGATGACGAGCTTAAAAGAGCTAGTACAGATAAGGCAAAAAAATGCGATATCGTACTCATTTATAGGGGGAGTCCATATAGCGATATAGCGTATATTTTCACAGCAAAAACCGATCCATACGAAGATAAAGGATATCGTGATAATTGGGACATATGCATCGATCTTAATCATAAGATCAATCTAAAAAATCCTCTAAAAATAAAGGATATAAAAAATAATCCTATTTTAGCCAATTGGAATATAGTTAGAAAGAATTTTATGGGCTCATTTTTTGAAGTACCTAATAAAGAATGGGAAGAAATTAAACAGCTTATTTTAGATAAAAATCCTGAGTTAGAAAGTGAAATAAATAACATAATTCCAAACAACCAGATTATTAAAAATATAGAAAGTTCAAAAGAGAATAAAAAATGGACTTTTGCAATTAATAAAGATTTTTATTATGAACTTAAAAATTCAGACGAAATTATTTGGAACAGTGCTAAAGAAGTTAAAAAAGATGATACAATATTTATTTACACTGGATCGCCTTATAGTAGCATTGGATTCATTTTAAAGGCAATAACAGACCCATTTGAAGATCCCGGAATAAGAAAAAAATGGAATAGACTAGCAGTGAACGTGCAAAAAATTGTCGAGATTCCTGAACCTATAACCTTACAAGAATTAATAGAAAATCCTATTTTGAGTCAATGGGCACCTGTTAAAAAGACACATTTTAAATTCCAAGGATCTCACTTTAAAATGTCTGATGAAGAATATAATGAGCTTAAAAAACTGATATTAGAGAAAAATCCCAAGTTAGAAACAGAATTCCATGATTTAGAAAACCATAAAAATTACTTCAATATACGGAAATTTTTGGAAACTGTTTTTGAAAAATATCCCAAAGCCTTCAATAACAAAGAAAAAGTTAAAGAACACGAACTATCAATTTTTTTTAGCAGAAAATTCCCAAAACATCTAGAAAAAGTAGCTAATGACCCATTAATATCTAATAATCATAATTATCATGCTTATAGCCACTTTCAAGGAGCGGGCAGCTGGTTCAAAAATCCATGGACAATCATTTACGATAAAAAAATAGAAGAAATTGACAAATACGAACAATATCCTTATTATATTCATTACATTTTCAAAGAAGATATGAAAAAAGTCTTTTTATCAATTAGTTTAAGTTGGAGTCACGCAGCAAAAGTAATGGATGAAAAAAAACCAAATTGGACCGAGTCCGACAGAAAAAATTATTTTGACATCCGAAAAGCAGAAATAAAGAAAATAATAGAGAGTTCATATGAAGTGCCCAATAAATTTAAAACTAACTTAAATGATTCCCCCTGGATAGAAACATCAATATATGGGAAATCTTATAATTCTGAATTAATACCATCAGAACAAAATCTTGAAACTGACTTTAAAGATATCCTAAACATTTATAATCAATTAATAGACTTGGAGTCTAGAGTCAAAGATAAAGATGTTGATTTAGATAAACATATTAATAATCCCAATATTTGGAAAATAGCCCCCGGAGATTACCAAAAAAGACAAGTAATGTGGCCAATTTTTAAGGAAAAGGGTTATATTGGAGTTGGTTGGTTTGGATGTAAAGAATTTGAAAGACGAAGTTTTACGAGTTATAAAACATATGATGCTCTGCATGATGCATTAAAAAAATGTAGTAAAAAGGATACGGTTGGAGCCAACACTAGTATGATCTGGAACTTTGGAAATGTGATGCAAATAGGAGATCTAGTTGTTGCTAATGATGGTTATAAAAGAATTTTAGGCATTGGAGTGATTAGGAGCGATTATATTAGTCCTAATGAATCATTTAAATTAAATTTAGATCCTGATAAAGAATACTTCCACTATAGAGAAGTCGAATGGTTAATAACTGATCCTATAAAAATGGATGATGATTATTTCTTTGCTCAGCAAACAATAACCTCTATAACACCAAAAAAATGGAATGCAATAAAGAATACTTATATAAAAAAATCCTCAAATTTTAAAGAGATATTTGATGAAATTGAGGAAAATAGCAACACCCCAATTACTGAATCATTTAATTGTATAAATGAATTATTCCAAGAATTTAAAACTACCTTTTTAGAATCCGAAGAAGGAAGTTTGCATATTAATAAATATGATTTGGAACGTCAAAAAGTTCTAAAGTATTTCGATATTATTCAAAATGATGAACAAGCAATAAGTCAAATAATTGATCCTCCGATAAACCATTTATTGCCCATTAAACAGCCTGCTATTGCTCCAGTCGCAGTAGGTGATATTAAAGCATATGGATATAAAGATGAAGATTTACCTAATTTAACAATTGCTATTAGTGATTTAATTAATAAATTGATGGAAACTGATGATAAAGAAGTCCAAAAAAGTTTAATCAGTAATTTCAAAAAAGGGGATTATAAGAAAGGTTTTCAGACGGCAATGCTTACACCTACATTATATTATTTAAAACCGGAATTCTGGTTTATTAACAGGAAAACTGTATCAACTCATAATTTAATATCAGAAATTTTAGGCGATAATGACAAAATTTCCGGTACATTAGAGGAATATATTGATAATAATGAAAAATTGCATAAAATGGTTCAAAAACTTTCAAATTTCATCCCAGAATTAGATTTTGAAACTTTTGATGCATTCTGTCACTGGATGTGTGAGGATAGTTTAGGTAATTACTCTTGTAATAGGCAAAAATTCGAAGAATGGCTTAAAGTAAAAACCTCTCAAACTCAACCCATAAACATTAGAAACTTATTAGAAGACCTCTTAAATAAATACAAACCAGCTAAAGAAGGTATATTATTTTCTATAAAACAGCAAAGAGTAAAGGATATCCTAGCAACTCAATTACCAAATTTGTTAACGAGAAAAACTGGAGAAGATTATCAGATTTACTCCAGTGGATGGGATAAATGGCATTATTCTCCTTATGTAGCCTTAATGCACCGAGAAATAACAAATTCGCCTAATCAAGGTATTTTTGTTAACTATATTTTACGAGAAGATATGAGTGGATTATATCTTTCACTGCGACAGGGTGTTGGGGAAATTTACCGAGATGAAAACTACAAAAAAGATTTAAAAACAAAATCAGATGAATACCGTCAATTGCTTAACGAATTGGATACAGTTGATTTTAATAATGAAATTGATTTGAAGGGAAAAAAGGGGAGTTATATCCCATTTTATGAAGTGGCCAATATTTATTCTAAATTTTATCCATCAGATAACTTACCCAATGAAGAAGAGTTAGAATCTGATCTAAATAAAATGTTAGAACTTTACAATTCCCTCACTGAAATTATAATAAATAAATCATTTAATGAATACTTAAGAGAAAAAAACTATTTATTCACTTCTGAAACCATTGAAAATTTCTTATTATCCCTCAAAGTCAAACCTTTTGTTATATTAACCGGTAATTCTGGCACGGGCAAGACTAAAATCGCCCAGTTATATGCAGAATTTTTACAGACAAAAAATAAAGGCAGTTATCAAATAATTCCTGTTGGGGCTAATTGGACAGAAAATCGACATTTACTCGGATTTTATAATGTCATTACACAAGAATATCAAAACACAAGATCCTTAGAACTGTTATTAGAATGCTTAAATGACTGTAATAATCCTTATATACTTATTTTAGATGAAATGAACCTCTCACATGTCGAACGGTATTTTGCTGACTTTTTATCGGCAATGGAAAGTGGTAAAACAATACCTCTACATTCTAACAATAATCCTGAAAACCCATTAAATATACCTAAAGAATTGGAAATACCAAACAATATTTTAGTAGTTGGAACGGTCAACGTAGATGAGACAACCTACATGTTCAGTCCTAAAGTTTTAGATAGAGCTAACACCATAGAATTTGCCACTTACCCAGCTAAAAACTATATATTAGGAGAATTTGAAAGTAACAATTTTAATGGTGATATTAAATATCTAGAAGATCCTCTTTCTGATCTAAATATTAGGGAAACAAAAGTTAAAGAGTTAGAAGATCTTTTAAAAAATGTTCATATTCCGGAAAATAGTGATTTATGGAGCTTTTTAGCTGATGAGATTAATAATTTCCAGAGTACTTTAGGTAAAGCTGGTTTTGATTTTGGTTTCCGAGTAATAGATGAGATATTAAGATTCATGTATGTAGCATGGCTATATGAAAAATCTCCTAATGATTGGATTAACTGGAGGCGGTACTTCGATGCACAGATTATGCAAAAAATGCTCCCCAAAATACATGGATCGCAACGAGAGTTGGATATTACCCTTGAAAAACTGTTCAAATTATGTTATACAGATGAATTAGAAAACTCTATATGGTATTTACAAGAATTGAATGAAGAATTTTTATTATATCCCAGTAGCGCTAAAAAGTTACAATGGATGGGTAAAACTCTTCAAGAAAAACGTTTTGTTTCATTTACCAATTAGGTCTAAAAATAATGTCAGCACAGGAAATCATTATAAAACTCCCTGACAGTGAAGGTAACCCTATAGGGGTTATTAAATTAAACGAACTTCATGAGCATGAACATAAGAGTACAGATTTCTCAGTATACATGAACAATTCTAAAATTTGCTTTAAAAACGTTCCAGATGTTCCTAAACTCGACAATCATACACCATTATTATTTCTAGATTCGAAAAATATTTTTTTATTGGAAGAAACCGAGTATCAATTAATATTCACTCCTGAAAAATCCAACTCCAATACTGTAAGATTTCCTACACTGGAAAATGTTGGTAATGATCCTGTTTTAAAACCTTTAATGTTTGATATGAATATCTATGGTGGAATTCTTAATTTTAAAAGCTATGTAGGTCAGTCTTTCTTCGATGTGGAAGTTGATGGTTTGAAATCTGTCAAAATTCCTTTTGAGGTACGTTCCAAAAAAATGAACTACGAAAACCATTATCCATCTATGATTGCTGACCTGGCTAAAGCAGCATCAGGTCTGATTTTTTATGAAAAATCTCCCACTTTTAAATATATAAATTTTCAACAAAGAGTAAAAAAGAGTTTTTATGAAGATTTCATGTTTTTGGAGTATATATTCCGTCCGGAAAATCTTTTAAGCTCTTATGGATACATCAGGAGAGATCCCCATAAAATACTCGAACAATATTTTGAAACAGTGCCCACAGCATTTGCCTCATCTATCGGACCAACAGATTTAATAAATTTAATATCAAATCCAGGAAATCTTTCAAAAACAGATGTAACACCTCCTAAATGGCCACTGGAAATGGAGAATTATGTTCCCAAAAGGATTAGCCAAAAAAATTATGAAGACACATTAGATACTCCTGAGAATAGATTCGTCAAATATTTTTTAGAACTTTTGAATGAACTCTTAATTGAAATGATTATTTACATAGATTTTGAAAGAATAGAAGGATATCCTGCCGAAAAAACTAGAGAATATGCTGAAATTATCCAGGAGTACATTTTTGATGGGTGGCTTAATGAAGTTGGAGTACTCTATAATTTGCCCTCTAATTCACAGGTACTCCAAAAAAAAGAAGGATACCGAGATATTCTCGATTATTTCCTAATTTTTGAATTTGCATTCAATTTCCAATGTGAAGAAATTAAAGAAGATATAAAAGGATTCCAACAAAAACTAAGCCAACTATACGAATACTGGTGCTATCTTAAACTAATAAAAATCTTAAATAAACTCCAAAATACTAAAACAAATTATGAATCAATATTTAACTTCAATAGAAAAGAATGGTCCATTCAAATTAAAAGAAGTAAAGAATCATCACAGAAGTTTATTATTGATAACACTGATTTAGAGCTGGAATTAGCCTACAATAATACATTCACATCTAAAGACCCTGAAAATCACTCTTATTCTCTGAAAATGGTACCAGATTACTCATTAACTATTACCAACAATAGTAAACAATACTTACTGCATTTTGATGCTAAATATAAATGTGACATTAAAACCAGCTTTATAAATGATGATATTTATAAAATGCACACGTATAAAGATGCTATAGCAAATACTTTAGGAGCATATGTTCTATATCCTGGAAGAATTCCGAAAATCTATCAGGAATATACAAATAAAATTATTCCATCAGTTGGAGCATTTCCCCTTACACCAGGAAAATCTGTAAATGATGAAGAAAGACTGGGCAAATTCATTGAAAACGTAATAAAACAAATATCAGAAGAAAAAAATTAGATTTAATTAAAAAACTAAATAGTAAAAAATTAATAAGTTTATCGTCAATTAATAACTTTTTGGTTTATTTTGCAGAATTTATTCTAATGAATTTTTTACAATTAGAAGGTTAAATGGGTTATTCTATAATATCTGAATAATAATCACAAATGGTATTTAGCATACATTTATTACACAATGGATTTTTTGATTTACATATAGCATCTGCAAAATCAATTAAAGTAAGAGAAAATAATCTGCAGTTTCCGAGATTAACAAGTTCTTTCATCAGATCTTCAAATTTTTTACTTCTTCTTGATGAATCTGTTATTTTCAGTCCGAATAAGCGTCCGATTACCCTGACCGTGTTTGTATCAAGTATTGGTTCCGGTGAATCGTATGCAAAACATAGAAATGCTGAAGATATGTATGGACCCACCCCTGAAAGTGCTAAAAGTTTACCTTTATCAAATGGAATTATTCCATTATAATCTTGAGATAAAGTGCATGAAAGCTGATAAAGAAATTTTGCCCTCCATTTTAACCCTAATCTTGATAGCTCACTTAAAATTTTTAGTTTTCCTGTTTTACATATAGATTTAAAGTCAGGGTATTTCTCTACAAACGTTTTATAGACTTCTTCAACTTGAGATGCTTGGGTTCTGTGCAGCATGATCTCTGCTATTAAAATTTTATAGGGATCTGATGTTATTCTCCATGGAAAAACTCTTAAGTTACTTTTACTCCATTTTAATATTCTTTCGTGTATAATTTCACTTTTTCCCATATTAACTATCAATGAATTCCTTAGTTTTCTGAGCCAAGTTTTCTGCCATTAATGGAGGAACTGCATTCCCTACTTGTACGTACTGTGAAGTTCTGGGTCCTTCAAATTTGTAGTTATCTGGAAAAGATTGGATTCTGGCAGCTTCTCTTACAGTAATCGATCTTGCTTGTTTGATGTCTGGATGAATATAATAATGCCCATCCTTAGAGATATGTGCAACTATGGTATGAGATTTGGAATTAGCAGCTATAACTTTAAACCTATCTTCAAATGATTTCCTGTTTTTGTGGGTTTTTAGGTCTTCTGGTAGTTCTTTGTATTTTATTCGCCTTTTCTCTTTATTCCACGTGTTAATGGCGAGTCTATAAATTTTTCTGTCCCTTTCATTATGTTTTCTAGCTTGATGATGTATTAAAACATCTTTTTTGGTTCTTATATTAAAATTATTTAAATATCCAGATATTTTCTCTTTTCTGTATTGTTGTTGAGAATCTGTTCCTTGACCAGGATTAAGGATAGGTAGATCATTTAAAATAGATGAAACATTATATTTTTTCTTTTTTGATGTGCCGATGGTTTCGAAAAAGCTATTATCAGTTTTATGGCCAATTATTATCAAACGTTTTCGGGATTGGAGAACATTGAAGTTTCCTGCGTCTAAGATCTTTGCTTCAGTATTATACCCAAGTTTATTAACTTTATTCTTAAAATCTTTTAAAATATATCCTTTTTTTGCTGAACGCATTCCGGGAACATTTTCAAAGATGAAAAAATCTGGATTAAATTCCTTCAAGAATTCAACATAATATTCATAAAGATAATTACGAGGATCATTTTTCATACAATCCGGAGATCTACTTCTACCTATAACTGAATAAGCTTGACAAGGTGGTCCACCAATGATTCCGTCTATTTTATCGATGTCCATATCATTCATCTTATTTTTAACTTTCTTAATGATTGGAGTTTTAGTTTCACTTGATATCTCTTCATTTATTACAGATTCCCGGACTTGTTTTGATAAATCTTCATTTTCACCTAAAAAATGATCCCTATTAATTTCACTTTTTAAATATGCATAGTAATCATTTTTATTATCTAAATGATGATATAATGCACGTGTTTCAAGAGTCATTGATGCATAACGATTCATCTCAATATGTGAAACAAATTCGTATCCAGATCTAAAAAAACCTTCTGATAATCCTCCTCCACCAGAAAACATATCAATGATTATCATTTAGCATCAACTTACCCCTATTTGTTATTTAATGTAATTATTTCTAATTTATATAATTAATTTGCAGTTAACTGTTTCTATTTCTTTTTAATAGTAAATCATATTAAATTGATTAATATTGATATTATTATAGTTAAACGAACTTATAAAATTTTATCTAATTGGGGGGAATTACTTAAAATGAGAAAAGAATTCATTGAAGAACTAATTAAAGAAGTTTACGGCCCAAGGTATGGTGTTGAAGAGGAAATTGACCAAGATCCTTGGGATGAATATTTAACTGGTGTTTTGATAACTCAAAAATATGAGTTAAAAGATGATAAAGGTGCTATAGATCCAGATAGTGAATCTACAAGAGAAGGTGGAGATCTGAATCCAGATGATAACTCGACAAATGAGGAAATAGACGCTACAATTCCCTCAGAAATTGATCCAAGAATGAGAACAAAATCATTCGGAATTTCTTTTATTATTAAAGCTAGTAAGCCTGTTTTCAAAATTTGCATTACTTGGGGACGTTATTTTAAGATCAAAGAAAAACAAGAAGATGGGAAAAATTTATGGAAGAGAAGATCATACTGTGATATTAAAAAAATATCTCTTGATAGTAGTGAAAGTGAATTAAAAACCCTTAACCTTGATAATATAGATAATGATGGTGAAATCCTTCTTTATATTAAAAAAACGCTTTTAGAAGGAGATAAATATCATATTACAGTGAATATTGTTAATGATTTGGAATTAAATTTGGATGAAAAAAAATTTAAGCCAAATATATCCTCTTGTATTTTTCAACCATCTATTAGAATTAACCTTTCTGATGAGCAACAATTACCTAATTTAGATCAAATTAATGAAGAAGAAAATGAATTAGACTTTATTTACAGAAATCGCCCTTTTAAAGCCTTGGGACACATGTGTTCTGCTTTATGGCACGATATAGACTATATGGATAAGTTTGATGTTGATTTCTTATGGCCTGATGGCTCTTTTTATTTTGAGGAAAAAAAAGAGTTAAAAGAGTTTATTCAGCCACATTTAAGGAGCGAATTTGTTCCTTTATATCCAATGCCATTATCATCTTTTAAATTACCTGAGGATGAGAAATCTCCTAGTTTATCCGCTAAGAAATTGTCAGAAATATGGTTTAATGAAGATTTTGATAAACTTTTAGTTCCTGTTCTAGAAAAATATGAAAATTGGATTAATAGTAACGTTAAAGAGAAAGATGAACTACCTGAGAAATATAAAAAAATTGCAAATAATCTAATCAATAAGCAGCTTAAAGCACTTGAACGGATTAAACTTGGTTTGCATACCCTCAAATCTAGCTCTATTGCAAAACTTGCATTTTGTTTTGCTAATAAATGTATATCTCAACAACATGAATGGTCTACAATAAACGGTGAATTCATATGGAGACCATTTCAACTTGCTTTTTTTCTTATGACTATTGAATCAATAATCAATAAAGATTCAGAAGATAGAAATACACTTGATTTATTATGGATATCTACAGGTGGAGGAAAAACAGAATCATATCTTGCCATTATGGCTTTTACAATGGCTTTAAGGAGAATTATTGCTTTTAATAATCCTCATATAGAAACTGGTGCTGGTACTTCTATAATCTCAAGATATACTCTTAGGCTGTTGACAGTTCAACAGTTCAGAAGAACAATTAAGCTAATTACCGCTGCCGAGTATCTCAGAGTATCTCATAGTTCAGAAAGATACATCGGTTGGAGGCCAAATTCTTGTGATATCGATGGAGACTGGATTTATGGATCAGTTAGATTTTCAACTGGCATGTGGGTAGGTAGTGCCGTATCTCCACTTCATCTGATAGGAGATAATCAAGCTATTTCTTTACTTAGAGATGGAAATGGGGAAGATGAATGGGATAATAGTTCTAGCGAACCAGCCCAAGTTATTAAATGTCCAGTATGTGATTCTTGGCTTACAATTCCTAAAACAGGATTACCTAAAGAAGATAATAAACTACATTTTGTTGTAAAATCGCCAGAATCGCACCTTGAAGTGTCAAAAAAACTCAAAAATTTAAAAGAAACTACAGATTTTATAGGAGAAGCTACTTTATCAAATAAAAATCATGAAGAGGGTTATTATACTCTTTCATTTATTTTTACGGATCAGAATATTGAAAAGAAAGAAATTGACGAGCTTTGGGATGAGTTAAAAGATACATTTGAAATTGCATCATTAAATCTATACAGGCAAGGATATTTTGGAAGTATAAAAGATCTTGCAAGACATCGAGAAAGAGACGAATATAGTGATTTTGAAATTTGGTGCCCAAATCCTGAATGTAACCTTAATAATGTTTTTTGGAGAGAAGGAGTTCCATTGGAGCATGAAGAAAGTAGATTTAAGTTACCAGATGGTAATTTCGAAAGAATAATTGAAAGTCCATTTAAATTAGGTACGAGAATTCCTATTCCAGCTTATACTGTCGATGAACAAATATACTCTAGATGCCCTACCGTAATAATTAGTACAGCAGATAAAATAGCACGTTTAGCTTTTGAACCTAGAGCAGCATCAATGTTTGGAAATATAAATAAATATAATAAGTTCTATGGATATCATCGTGATACACTATTCCCTGATAAAGCAACAGAATCCAGTAAAGAACATGACATATCTGTTGATCCATTTAAAGCTCCTGATTTAATTATTCAGGATGAATTACATTTAATTGATGGACCATTAGGCAGCCTTTTTGGATTGTATGAAGCAGTTGTTGAAGGCATAATTAAGAAAATAGGAGGTAATCCTAAATATATAGCATCTACAGCAACAATCAAGAATGCAGAGGAACAGGTTAATTTCTTATTTTCAAAAGATCTCTTTCAATTTCCACCATATGGATTAGATATAGATGATAGTTTTTTCGTAAAAGAGGAAGCTCCAGAATCTGCATGGGATGAGGGAAAACGTGGACGTATATATATGGGTATTTATGCCCCTGGAAGAGGACCTATGACCCCTCAGGTTAGGCTATGGTCAAGAATCCTAAAATCTTCTAATGAACATCGAAATGAGGAAAATATTCTGTATTACTGGACAATAGTTGGATATTATAATGCAATTAGGGAATTAGGAGGAGGAGGAGCTCTTTATAGGGAGGACATAGAAGAAAGATTAAAAGCAATCTCGGGAGGTTCTCCTAGAATACTTAATCATGATTTAACTGTTGAACTTTCTAGTAGGATGCCATCTACCACTATTCCTTTAATTCTTAGTGAGATTGAGAGAGATGGAAAGAGAGATAAAGAAGAAAGTCCTAATTATGATGCTATTTTCACCACTTCAATGTTTGGCACTGGTGTTGATATTTCTCATCTTTCAATGATGGTTGTTAATGGTCAACCTAAAACAACTGGATCTTATATTCAAGCAACTGGTAGAATAGGTAGATCACATGGCGGACTGGTTGTAACGTTTTTAAAAGCTGGAAGACCCAGAGACTTGAGTCATTATGAAACGTTCCCTTCTTATCATTATAGAATTCATATGGGAATAGAACCTGTTTCCGTATCACCGTTTTCTAAAGGTGCTCTTTGGAAAGCTATGGGGTCTTCAGCAGTTGCTTTTTTAAGAAATGCTTATAACATGCAGTTAAAATGGTATGATAAGGATGGTACTATCATTACTGAAGATAATGCTGATGATGATATTGAATTTCTATATAATCATATGAAATCGCGATTAAACTATATATATAAGGAAGATACGGCACCAGTGGACTTTGCTTTAAAATATCTTAAAACACAGATTAGAAGATGGAAAAAGATTGCAAATAATGTCGATGAACTTAAGTTTAATGAATACAGTATGTGGCATGAGCCTATATATAATGTAATTCTAGGCGATCCTCAACATGAACATATAGATGATATTGAAACTGTATTTAAAAACGTTCCTCAATCACTAAGAGAAATTGAAGAAACAACCGGGTTTTGGGTGTAAATATGACTGAAAAGATTAAGGTTCAAAATTTAAGAAGATCACAATTTATACTAACATACGGTCCGGGATCTATTCTTGAAGGTAGAGATGGCCCTAGAATTATACCAGCCTTAGGATGGGGTTTAGGAGGTAATTTTGCAAGGATATTAACAAAATATCAGGTCCATGACTTACGTATGAGCCATGTTTTAAAGAAAATAATGACTAGATATAAAGATTATGAAATAAGATTCTTTTTGCTTCCTTCAAATTCATCTGAACGAAAAAAGGACACTCAAGGTCTTTATAGAACTTATGTCTTTCCAGTATGGAAAATATGTTATGGAAAAGAAGAAAAACATAATCCTGATCTTCCAGTCCTTTTTGACTCTTCAAAGCATGATAATTGTCCTATTTGTCATAAAAATACAAAGACTAATGTAAGATTTGTGTGCGCATGTCCTGATGGTCATTTAGATGAATTAAGATGGAAAGAAGCAGTTCATGGAGATGAAACTCCGTGTAATGTAGATTATTTCTACTGGGATGCAGGAGGTAGTTCCCTTTCAACTATAAATATAACATGTCCTGAATGTGGTTTAGAAACTAATATGGGAGACGTTTATCAGAAATATTTCCAATGTACAGGTAGATTGCCTGAAAAAGAAATTCCCAGCGAACATTTAGTGGGTATAACCAAACCTGATAGAAAAAGTTGCGGTCAAAGAATGAGAGTAGTTCAAAGACAATCTACATCCCTTAGAATCACAAATACGCTTACATTACTAAAGATACCAAAATATGATAAGCCAATTTCTAACATTTTACAGATAGGAGATGTAACTTCCTTATTAAGTGGATTGATGGCTATTGATGTGGATGAAGCTGGTTTTTTAATAGCTCTTGATGGAAATCATAGGATTGCTAATGAAAGTAAAGAAGTAATTAAACATTATATTGACGAAAATAGCTATGAAGAGCTTATTAAACTAGCTAGTGATTTATATAATGAAGATATACAAGTAGATAATATATTACTTGAGGAGTTTGAAACATTAAAAGGTGAGGAGGCCTGTTCTGATAATTTTTGTAAAGGCCCACCATATGCATATAATATTAAAATTAGAAAAGAAGAAAATGAATTTCCTTTTAAAGTTTATCCTGTTGATAAAATAAAAACGGTAACTGCTCAGATGGGATATCAGAGAAAGCCTTATTTAAAGAAGGATAAGGGCACTGGTAATATTATAGAATCTGAAACCGTATCTATCGGAGCTACTCGTCCTGATGGAACTTACTGGTATCCAGTATATGAAGGTATTGGAGAAGGGATTTTTATAACATCTGATGAAAATCCCATTGAATATTTAAATTTGAATCATAATTCAGATGAATGGATTGAAAAAATGCCTGTATATAAGGATAGATGGAGAGAAGATGAGGTTAAAAATCCCGTATTTGTTTGGTGGCATTCGCTTTCCCATGCTTTGATTATGGCTCTTTCGTTCTTTTCTGGCTATTCATCAGCATCTATTCGAGAAAGAGTGTATTTAGATCCAAATGGTAACGGCGGTGTTTTTTTATACACTACTTCAGCAGGAGAAGACTGTGGAATGGGTGGTTTGGTTGAATCTTCAGAAAAATTCGAATTAATTATGGATGAAGCCTTAAAATTAGTTTCATTATGTTCTCATGATCCATTATGCTCTAAAATAAGGATATCTTCAAATAGAGTTAATGGATCAGCCTGTATATATTGTCTCTTAGTTCCTGAAACATCATGTGAACATGGTAACATGTGGTTAGATAGACACATGCTAAATGGTGATTAAATGAGTTCAAATGCTGAAATCGTTGCAACTGGCGATAAATGGATTGGATACGGAATTACACCAACAGAAGATGTAATTAAAGAATTGATAGACAGATCAAACAAATTCTTACTTCTCACAGTTTTCATAATTACTGAAAGTCTGGTTTTAGAAAACATTGAAAAAGCTCTACAGCGAGGTGTGAATGTAGAAATATTTATTCACAATGATAAGGAATTTTTCAAAAGTATTCAGCTAGATCTAATTGAACTTCAAGAAAAATATCCACATATTAAAGTTTTTATAGCTCCAAACGAGTTTTTGCACGCCAAAGTTCTAATTTCAGATAAGAAAAAAGTCCTAATTGGTTCTGCAAATTTAACTAAAGCCGGACTTTCAAAAAATTATGAATTAGGTATCTTATTAGACGATTCTAATATTGCATATAAACTGGAAAGTATAATAAAAAGGTTAATTCAATGATAAACTATTTTCATAAATATCCCACATGTCCTTGTTGCCATGAACCTCATTCAAGCGGTTCCATAATTAAAATAATAGATTATAGGATGGGTTTATTAAAATGTTCATCATGTAAAGCTTATTTTTATGAAAATATAGATTTTACTCAATTTAAGAAAACTTGGAGGACCATTAAAGGGGGAAGTTATGAATATAATGCATTTATAAAGAAAGTGCCTCTTTTATGGATTATTCATCCAAATGTTATTGAAGAAGCATATTTAGACTGGTTAAGTGTAGATACATCAGGAAAATATCTCATTACATGGCCTTGGAAGGAAGTTAAATTTATCCCTTTACTGATTACAAACTTAGCACTTGAAAATCCCGTAAATAAGATTGTAGTAATTTCTAATTTTAAGAATATTAATTCTACAGATAATGATGAATTTCCTAAACCAGAATTTGACTTAATAATTGATAATTTGTTCTATTCTAATGATTTAACTGAAATGGAAATAGATGAGGATATAGTTGATGATGCTAGAAAATTTGATAGAAAAAATGTGCTTGAAAAAAGAAACAAAATTTCTTATCATATTAAAATTGTTAAGCCTTTAAATTATGCTGAACAGGATTTTGAAGTAGATAATTCTGTCGATGCAGAAAATTGTTCTTATAGGAGATGTAAGACTAAATTAAAAAATAAATTAGATAATGCTTATGGAGAAAATTCTATTAAATTGTTTAAATGGAAAGATAGGGAAATATGGAAAAGAACACCGCCCGATAAAATAAATCCTGATGGTTATTTTGAAATTTCCTTGGAGGAACAACCAAGATGGGGAGGGAAACTTAAATTTGATAAAATCAGTTACTGGAAAGCGCTCTCGAATATCAATGAACTGATCAGAGTTAACAAGAAAATATCTTCAATTAAAATTCTTGATGATAATTTAAGTGATATGAATATAGAAAATAATCGGATTTTTTTTATTCCGGATTATTTAAATGCAGATCAAATTTTTAACGCTGTTAAAAAAATAAATCCAGAAATAGTAATTTTTACTAAATCTGACACCTTTATAGAGGATAAGTCCATATTTAATGGTCAAAAGGGGAGAGCATTTATTAAATTTTTAGATACTACAAATAAGACAGTTTTAATGTTCTCAGTCAAACCTGATTCAAGACATCTCTATAAAATAGGACTCAATGATGGATTTACAGATAAATATGATATTACGGTGCATACTTGGGATTCAGGATCTTTAATGGAAAAAATTATCAACAATAATAACAGTTCAACTTGGATATCTGCAACTTCTTCATGCTTTAATGAATTTAAATTAGGGAGTAAAATATCAGCCGAATATATACTTTTAAAATGTTTAGATAGTGTTGAAGAAGTTATATCTCAAATAATTCAAATAATGGATAATTATCATATTAAAAAATTTTTTTATGAATTGATAAAGACTCCATTATATATAAATGAAACTAATATTTATACCAATTTCAGGAGAGGTAACTGGATTTTTGATAATATAATGGGTTATATTTTAGAAAATAATTATGATGCTTTTCAAGAGATAATTAAACCATTTAACGATTATTATTTAGTAGATGATGAGCCCTCTAATCCTATAATGAATAAAATAATTGAATTATTAACTGATTTTATCCAAAGAGATAATAATGTAGTTTTTATTTCTGTGCCTAATTCTGATAAAAAAGGGACCGAACAAATACTTATAGAAAATGGTTTTGAAGATTATATTCCAGAAAAAGTGAGAATAAGTACTTGGAATGAATTGTCTGATTTCGAAATAGAATTAGAGCCAGAAGCTGAATTTTACGTGATTTCGGCCATCAATCCCTACATTACATATGAATTTGAAGAAAGTGATATTAAAAACTTTATTTTCATTGGTAGCAGTCAAAATATTGAAGATTTAAAAACAATTTTAGAAAACCGATTAAATGAAAAAAATAAAAGACCTCTTTATATACCTTCACCCGAAGAATCTTTACCTAAACTATTAAAATGTACATTAAATGAATTGCAAAATATGGAAAAAATTAATAATATGGTATCAGAGCTTACATTTGAAGAAAATGTAAAACCAACTGGAGAAAAAAAGCTGATAAAATCCCTTGAAGGACTTAAAACCCATCAGATGAAAATAGATGCTGGTGAAGAAGTCATTATAGTTGTTGATGAAGATGGAAATGGTCTATTCTTACCCTTAGACAGGATTATTTCATTTAAAAGTGAATATTATGATTCTATTGAAGATATAAAAGTGTTAAAATCAAGTATAGATGATTTAAAAGGTAAAGAAATTATTATAGATGAACATGGTTTTTATGCGTCATATAAACTTATCTTTACTAAATTTGTAGTTGAAATGGGCGAAAATACATTGATTAAAACTCCTCTTTATACTTGGAAAGGTTTTAAAGATTTAATTTACTCTGCATCTGAATGGATGCGTTTACTTAGAAAATCATTGAATAGAATTCAGGAAGATAAGAAAATATCAGAAAATGAAGCAAAAGATGAATTAGCCAGTATTCTGGTAGATTTGGATATCCATGCCAGTCATCAAAGTTATGTTAAAAACTTCTGGTTTGCTGAACCAAGTATATTAGATACTTCTTGTGGTAAGGTGCAAATTTATGAAATTGAACACCCTCGAGGATTTAAAGACTTAATTGAGATCTATGAAAAAGTAGATGAACTTCTTCCTGAAATTGATTTGGAAACTAGCAACGCCAGAAGGTCCTATACTGCAGCAATAACTCTACAGAATATAAGGATGAATTTCTTTAGAGGGAGAAATATACCTCCAGAATACAGATATCTCTATGATAAATTACATGAAGAAATTAAAATAATTGTTAGAAATTCGGCTAAATTTAAAGTTGAATCTGCAACTACTGTTAAACTAAATAAAGAGGTATATCCATTCAGGATCTTACAAAATTTTCAGGAATATTATTAATTATAGTTAAAAACTTATTTTTTTATACTTTTTTATAGGAATTTTTTTATCCATTTTTTGGCATATGTTTTTGATTGTGAGAATTTTTTGAAGTGTTTTTCTATTTCATCACATATTTGCGTTTTGTGAGTTTTCTTTGAAATTAATTGTGCTATGACCTTTTAACGGCATAAAATCCGAAGGTGTTGGCGCGTAGACGTGTAATGTTTTTGCTTATAACAGGTTTGGTCGTTGACCACAATCTTTGGGTGTTGGCCGTGTTTTGTGGTGAAAATTCATCAAAAAACCCTATGACATCTGGATTTTTGTTAATGATAGCATTTATGTTTTTTTAACTGTTTTCTGCATTAAAGGGTCTTCTGTAGTCTTTGGGATAAGGTTTGCCGAATTTTAGTCCTAGATTTCTTAATATGGTTCTAACATGTTTTTCGGAGAAATCTGGACCAAATTTGTCTTTTATGAGTTTTTTAATTTTTTTGGTGGTCCAATCGTCTTTTTTGCTTAATAATTCTTTTAAATTGATTTTTTCTTTTTCAGTGAGTTTTGCGGGTCTCCCGCCGCCGTACTTTGGCATTAATCCCTCATAACCTTCTTCATTCCATCTTTCTTGCCAAATATACCCAACTCGTTTAGTCACGCCGGATTTAGATGCTGCTAATTCAACTGAATCACCAAGATACCTATTTCTTATGAAATGTAGCCGATTTAAAACTTTAACATCTTTTTCCAAACATTTAATCCGTTTATCAAGTTCTTCAACCGACATTTGATGTTTAATACCAATTCTATCCCACCTAGCCATAATAATAAATATTAACAACTAAGTATAAAAAGTTTAGTATTTAACTATAATTTATTAAGTAAATACGGAAACAACAAACAGTAAATATCATGGCAATTAACTTAAGCAAATGTTTACTCATAAGAAATTTAAAACAAATATTTTATCGAAATTTGATTTAATGTTGCTTTTTTTCATAAATTAAATAATTCAATAATCACAAGTTTTATTCGATATGTTTTTCAACTTCGTTATAGAACAGTTTGCAACTATTGGGTATATTTTAGCTGAGGCTATAGGTACTTATCTAAGAATAATAAAAAAAAATATTTCAAATGAAAAATACTGCAAAGTTTTGTTATTTTGATCCTCTAAAAATAAATATTACCATAAATTTTATTTTATTCTGGTGTTCTTATGATTTGATCAACGTTTCCTTCCATTCCTTCGATATGGCTGATGAGGAATATTTGTCTGAAATCTTCTTTGAGTTCTTTGAGCATTTTTAATGTTTCATCTCTGCGGTTTTGATCGAAGCTTCCTAGGAATTCATCTAAGAATAGGGAGAATCCTTTACTTCTGGATCTTCCACCTAATATAGCGTTTGTGAATGCTAGTCTGAGTGAGAATAATACTTGGTCTCTTGCTCCGCCGCTTAATGCGGTGATGGATTCGAAATCATTTTTTTCTGGTGAGTATACTTTAATTTTAAAGTCTTCAGTGATTTTAACGTCCTGGTATTTATGGTTAGTTATTTTTGGTAAAATTAAATGGACATATTTTCTGGTTCTTTCCATAACTTGTTCTCTTAGCATTTTAGCTGTATTTGAGATTTCATTCTTTGCTATTTCAGTGACATCTATTTTATAATTTAGTTTTATAATTTTTTCATTTAGAACATTTAGTTTATCTTGTTTTTCATTTAGATCTTTTGTATCGTTTTTGAGTGTTCTTATTTCGCCTTCAATGTCTCCGATTATTCTCATGCATTGGTTTATTTCTTGATTTAAATTCTTTTCTTTTTCTTCAAGGATTTGATGTTCCATTGGGTTATATTCGATTTCTTCTTTAGTTAATTTCTGTAAGGCTGTTTTTTCTTGTGAATATTGATTTAGGAGTTCCTGTTTTTCGTGTTCAAGGTTATTTAATTCTTGTTGGATTAATGGTTTACGTTCAATCTCTTTATCTAGTGACTTAAGGGTTGTATTGTAATTGCTTTTTAGTTTATCTTCGCTTAGATATAGTCTTAAAACTTCTTTATCCATATTAGGATCCTCAAAACTAACTGAGTCCTGGTAATGGGATGGTAATTCATCGTATTTATTTTTTAAATTCTTGTTTAAGCGTTGATTTTCGGTGGATATCTGTGCTTCTAATTCTGTTTTTTCCTTTTCGAGGTTATTTAATTCGTTTTGGATCAGGGGTTTCCTTTCAATCTCTTTATCTAATGATTTAAGGGTTGTATTGTAATTGCTTTTCAGTTTATCTTCATTTTGATAAAGTCTTAAAACTTCTTTATCCATACTTGGATCATCAAAACTCACTGAATCCTGGTAATGTGATGGTAATTTATCGTATTCTTCTTTTAGATTGAGGTATAAGGTTTCTATACGTTTTGTAATTTGATTTTTTAAGTCAAGTTTTTCTTGGTACTGTTTTTGGAGTTCTTTTTTTTGTTGTTCAAGTTTTTCTTTTTCACTTTGTATTACTGGTTTTCTGTTAATTTCTTTATTTAATTCCTGGATTGTGGCATTGTAATTACTTCGCTTCTTATCTTCTTCTTGATAAATCTTAGAAATTTCTTTATCTATCCTTGTATCATCTAATTTAACTAGGTCTTTGTAGTGACTTGGGAAATTTTGATATTCGTTTTTTAACTTCTCGTGAATTATTTCTAATTTATTTTTGGTGTTGTTTTCTTGGTCTTCTAATTCTTTAAGCTTATTTTTCTCTTTATTTAAACTTTCATAGGATTCAGAATCATTTTTCAATGATTCAATGTCATAATTCTTATATTTTTCTAGTTCTTGTTCATTAGTTTTGTAAACATTTATTTTATCATTATATTGGATTTCTAATTGGTTTAACTGTCCAAAAACTTCTCGTTTCCCTTTAATAATCCTTAATTTATTTTTAAAAAAGTTTCTATCATTATAACCTTTATATATTGGTGCTAAACCAATTAAAGATATTACTATTAAAAATATGTTAATTGTAAATCCTAATACGAAACCGAGAATTAACAATACAACTCCGGCACCTATTAAAGTATTAGATCTGGATTTTCCATTTTCATATTTACGTTCAATTTCACTCAGATTCCCGGTTTCTTCTTTTAAATCTCCTAATTCACTTTTCTTTTCATCTATATTTTCATCAAGTAGATCAATATCATATCTTAGTGAATCTGAATTAGCCTGAAGTCCAGATACAGTTTTATATGTATCATGATTAGATTTTAATTCCTCTTCATTCTCAAGGAGAGATATTTTCTCTATTTTCTCTTTATCCAGTCGTTCTAAATCTTTTTTAACAGATTTAGCCTCTGAATTTAAAGTATTGAATTCTTCAATCCTAAATTTTAAATCAGGTGTTAGATGTTCCAGTTTCACTAGTTCATTGTTTAAATGTGTTTTCTCGGATTCTTTCTCTTCAATTCTTGTGATCTCAATATTTTTATCGTTGATTAATGATTCTGTATCATCGATCTTCTTGGTTAGAACTTCAATGTTTTCTCTTACTCGGTCACTTTCAACTTCCCTTAAATTCCTTAATTGTCCATTTATTAATCCAATATTCTTGATTCTATTTTCTAAATCACTTGTGATATGTTCTAATTTTCCGAGTTCCCCGAGTAGATATTGTTTTTCAGATTCCTTCTCTTCAATCCGCGTTATTTCACGATTTTTCTCAGTAATCAATGATTGATATTCTTTCACGTCTTTTCTGCGATTATTAGTTTCCCTAATCTGAAATACTGTGTCCCTTAATTCTTCTATGTCAGCTTTAAGATCTGAGTTAACGTAATTTAATTTATCAAGTTCCCCCGAGATGTATTGTTTTTCGGATTCTTTCTCTTCAATTCGACTTATATCTTGTAGTTTTTCATCGATTAATCTTTTTTGATCATTTATTTTACTTAATGTATCATTTATTTTCTTTAATTCTATGAAAATCTTTAATCTAAACCTGATTTCATTTAGAATGGTTTTCTTATCTGTTAGTAATTGATTTTTGTTAGTGTAATTCTCTATTAATTCCTGTAATTTATCATATTTTCCTATTTTATCAGATACTATTCCTTCTAAATGCTCATAATCATGGTTTAGGATATTTAGTTCGGTGTTTAATTCTTTTATATTTTCTTTTAGGATTGTTTCGGCTCGAGATAATTCATCATAGCGTGAGAGTCTGTTTATTATGTTTTGTCTTTCTTGTTTACTGAGACTTGAAAGAGAGTTTAAATCATTTTGAGCTATGAAAATAGAATTTTTAAATGATTTATAGTCAAGTCCTAAAATATCTTGAACTTGATTATCAACAGTTTTAATGGTATTGGCAAGGGTCACCCATTTTCCATTATCTTGTTTTTGTAAACTTGCTCTGCTTTTATTTCCTAAACTTCTCTCCACACGGTATAGTACATCTGTTTCGAATTCCAGACTTAAATTACTTTTATCTTTTCCCCAGGTTACTATTTCATTTTTTTTATAGGGCGTATTAGGTCTAAGTCCGAATAATGAAACGCTTATAGCATCACCTATAGTTGATTTACCGCTCTCATTCTTCCCAAAAACACCGATTAAGCCTTCATTAAATTTATAAATTTTAGGGTGATCATATTTTTTAAATCCTTCCATCTCAAGTTCCCTGAAAATAACCATAAGTTTAATCCTCCCTGACTTGAGATAAAATGTTAACTCCAATATCACGTGCCTGTTTATACTTTTCTTTTTCTATTCCCTCTAATTTCTCAATTCTCTGATTCATATATGTTTTATAAACTTTAATGGGATTATCTTCTATTTTCTCGAGGGCAAGTAATTCGTATTGACTTAATTCTAATTCATCTATTATGGAAAACCAGAAATAGTAATTAATGTAATCATTATATAACTTCATTTTATGAAGAGTTTTATATTTATCAAAATTTAATCGGCCTTTAAGCTTTAATCTAAGTATTAATTCTTTATTAGCATTCTCAAAGAGATAATTACTTATTTTATGATCAATATCCTGTATTGATTCATTTATATTCATATTAACTGTTCGCATAGGCCTATTCTTTAAACTGATTTTCTCATAATTTACTCCAGAACCATCCACTTCGAGGTAGAGGAAGCATTTTTTGTCATTCTCTTCTAGAAAGGTTATTTTTTCAGTGCTGCCGGAGTAACATGCTAATGTTCCATCATACGTTTTTTCACCATAATTATGATAGTGACCTAACGCCACATAATCAAGGTTAGTATTGGATATGGCTGATGAGTCAATGGGATTATCCTCCTCGTAATCTGCATCAAGTGGTGTAATTCCTTGTAAAGCACCGTGCATCATTAGTATATTATATCCGTCTTTGATGTTCACTTGTGGTTTTATAAATTTCTCGGATGGATAAAAGGGGTTAAAGCTTACCCCATGAATATTAAGTACATCTGAATCTTTATTGAGTGATTTACATTCAATATTACTATAATCATTTCCTTTAAATACATTAGCTAATCCTGCTGCTTCTAATGATTCAATAGTCATGGTTCCTTCTTTAACACCCTTAGGTACATCATGATTACCGCCTATTAAGTAAATTTCTGTACCATTTTCATGTATCTTTCGCATATTCCTTATGAAATGGACTCGAGGGGGATTTCGTGGTAGAACCTTATCAAATGTATCACCGCAAATCAATAATGCATCTGGTTTATTCTCCAATGTAAAATCAACAACTTGTTGAAAAGCCTTTAAAAGGTCTTTTCTTCTTTGAGATGATTTTTCATCGGATAAGTAACTGAAATTCCGGTCAAGATGAAAATCAGCAGTATGAACAATGGTGAAACTCAAATTTAAAATGCCCCCATATCACCAGATACATTAACGTCATCATATTCCCGTTTATACTTTGATAGATCTAAATCATCAAAATAGTGTATTTTAACTGGTAAAGCTAATGGTATGGCTTCTCCAACAATAACTGCTTCACCTGGATATAGGATAGCTATTTCATTGAACATATCACTAATATTTTGAGGGGAACCACCCTCTAATATATTCCGGTCACTAGAATTAGTAAGTTTTAGGATAATGTATGTGTTGAATTGGGATAAGATTCTTTCATCGAAAAATCGGGGTATTTGGGTTACCGCGCCTAAACCCACCCCGAATTTCCGTCCCTCCCTGACTAATTCCCGCATTACGCCTTTATTTTGGGCTTCCGCTGGATCAAGGAATCTCTGAGCTTCCTCTAAAATAATGAAAATATTGTTAGGATTTTCATTCTTTTGTGTGGCTTGTTTATTATAATTTAACACTCGTCTGGAGAGGATATTTATTAATATATTCTCTGATCGTTCACTTAATCGTGTGAAATCAATGATTACTATTCTTTTAAATCTTAAATCATCCATTATTTTATCATATAGGTTTTCTTTATCATTATTAGTAATAAAATCAGATTTACCATCTATAATCTGTTTAGCTCTTCTTTTTAAAACATTTCCGGTTTCTATATTGATACCATACTCTTTCTTCATATCAAAGGGTTTAGTATCATTTATATATTCTAGTGGATGACTCCAATTCTCTTTAATATTATTATCACTGAAAATAATTCCTAATGCTTCTCTTTGGGGTGGACTCCAATCATGGAAGTATAAAAGGTCACTTAAGGAAAGATCTCTGTAATTTATTAGTATCTGATGTCCTTTATCCGCTTTATCTCCTAAACCATAAATAACTACATTATCATTATCTAATTCACTTAATCCTCTAGAATTTTTTTGGGGATAGTAGTATTCCCCGTGTACATCGAATATTAATACTCCATATTTATCGGTTTTATATAAACCGGCGATTAATGTTTTAACGGTTACTGTTTTACCTGAGCCGGTCATGGCTGCTACGAATAGATGTTTCTTAACTAGTATCTCTGAATCAAGTAGTATTGGTATATCGCCTTCACCGGTCATTTCAGCGCGTAATTTACCTATTTCTACATCTCCCTTACTTGATATCCAATCCATTTGCTGGACTGTCGGTATTTGGACGGGTGAGAGGTGATTTGGAATTTTTTTGGGTGGTGCAATATTTTTTCCATCTAATATTCCAATTAAACTGATTTCAGCTATTCTAGCTAGGATTTCAGATCGTGAATCTCTGAACTCGTAAGGATTAACTTCCATGGGTGAAACTTCAATTTGATTAGACATTTCGGTTAAAAAATCTTCTCTTCCCAGTGTCCTGAGCTTTATATTAGTTACTCGGCCCACGAAATGATTTGACTCTCCATGATATTGATCTTCCACTAAGACGAAGTCTCCTACATTTACATTAGATTCTGAAAATAATTTAAATTCCAGTTTATTACTAATGTCTCCTGAGATTAAATGACCTATTCCTTTCAAATTAGTTTTATCATTAATGTTTTCCATTTTTATATGCCCCTACTATAAATCTAGATAAGTTTCATGGAATGGTTTTTCTCCAACTCGATCAATTAATTCGCCATCAGATGCTGACATTTTCTTCATTTTCCGGAACATATTATCTGCATCATTTTGAGTTATTTTAACTCTTTGATGGGCTTTATATAATGCTAAAGGGTAACCCAATGAATGTTTACTACAATTAATTAATGTATTAAATATTTCAGGTATAGTTAGGGAGGAGGATACTATATCGGTTCTGAATACGAAGTTTCCCCATGGTGGATGATATAAAAATACATTTATATCTTTATCTTTGAATTTAGGATGAACTGCAAACCATGGTGGCTTAATTCCTTGTTGTGAAGCTGATGATTTTGCAGCTGCCGTGTATAATAAACCATCGCTTGTTTTAATATCAGAATCTTTAACCCATCCGACAATGTTAATTCCTTTTTTCCGGCATTCGTTAATTATATTTTTCATTCTTAAGTCATCTTCTACACTGATGAGTGCCATATCTAAAAGTAAAATACTCCCATAAGTCATCTCTTTTACTAAATCCTTAATATGATTCATTTCCTCTAATTTAAGCAAATTAGATTCCATCTGCCTTAAAGCGATGGTTCTATCTGGATATTCTAATTTATAATGATTTAATTCTTCTCTAATAATTACTTCATCTTCTTTGATGAATGGATTACTGGAATACACAGAGATTGTTCTGATAAAGATAATGGGGTCTATTACATAGGTTTGATAGTTATTTAAAGAACTATTAAAATAATTTATTCGTTCAGCGATTAATTTAACACTTCCATCGACTGCAACTATTTTTTCACATTTTGATTTACCTGAAACCGGTAAAGGGTTGAAGTTGAATTCATGGATTATTTCTTTTAAAGAGTTTGAGGGATGTTTTTTTACATAGGATAATAATTTCTTTATATCCGCATCATCTACAAAATTAGACTTCATAACAATCACTCGTAATTAATAATAGCTAATATTTAATTGATTTACATCGTATAATTGAATTATAAACTATTCATTAAATAAATATTTATAAAAAAAAATTAGAATAAAAACGGTAAATGTAAAATTAGATAACTTTTCTTATAGTTTGGAGTCATAGATATTCTAGTGATAAGCTTTAAAATCGATATTTAAAATAAATAAATTGTTTTCAAATAATTTAAGAGAATGTTGGTTACTTAATATATAATTAATTAAATAATTAAGAGAAAGCTATTAACTTTAATATATTATTTTGCCTGCATACCATTTATTCGTAGTTTTGCTGCATCTATACTAGTGGATAAAGATAGCAAATGAAAAAAATAATAGGATAAATTGATTATAATTCATTAGAACGCTCCACTTGCGTTTGGCATATCTGGCAACACTTGTTGTGTAATATCCCAATACTCAACGATTTTGTCACCCTCGAAGCGGAAAAGGTGAATCTGTCTCAATCCCCCTTTGAAAGGTTTGGATTTGGAGTTCAATAATTCAGTGTGTGCTGCGACTAGGTCTCCGTCGGCGAGGACATGTTTAACAGTAAAAAAGCCTTCCTCATTCCATGTATTAAGATCTTTAGCAGCCGCGACCATTGCGTCGGTCAGATTTTCTATGCTGCCAGATGTGAAAGGATTATGTGTCTTGCAATCATCCTGAAAGAAACGCAACCCTTCCCTGAACTTTCCCGAGCCGACTAATTTAAAATATTCCAAAACTATTTTCTTTTGATCTATTTCTTTCTGACTAATCAAAGCTGACTTAATTGTATCCATACTAATCAACTCCTAAAAGTATTATGTTATAAGTGAATGATAAAAATTCATAAAAATTTTGGAATACAAGCAATGATCAATAGATATTTCTATAAATTAGAAATTATTGGAAACTATTCTTATTATCAATCTGAAAATTCTTTAAATACTAAAGTTGAATGTTTTGAACGATTTAACATTTATACCAATCTATTGAACTTTTCATACAAACCCATAAAATATAACCTAAACAAATAAATGAAGTTAATCCTCTTTTAATAAATCCTTAATAGAGGTGCTAATGTTTTCTCAACTTTCTCACCAATCATACTGTATTCCTGGAACATTTCAAGATTATATAACTCTGCAAATCTTCCGTTAAGTATTCACTCACTCACATACTCAACTCCATATTGTGGAAATAAATGTATGAAAAATAGAAAATATATCGACATTGAGATAGAGTGTATAGAGAACAAAATTTCTTAAAAAAATTTTAGTGAAAATGTTTTCCTATTGTATTCAATTAATATAGAGGTGAAATAAATTGAAATCTGGAATTGAATCTTTGAGCATCAACATGAAAACTTCTATAGTTCTTCTTGAGGTTTTTTTAGTTGCAATTATCCTAGCATTAATAGTTACTGTTATAAATAGTGTTTTTGAAGTCCAACTTCTTGCAATTACCCTTGTATCTCCACTAATTATTCTTAACATTGTTTTTATTTATTATTGTAGAAGACGGAAAGGTTGGAGCTATGCTGGAGCTTCAATTTTAGGTGCAATAGGAGTTATTCTCCGCGTTATCATAAGCACTCAACCTAATCTTGAGGTAGGTGGCGGCCTCCCTGTAGGAATCACTGTACTATACATAGTGTTAGGTGCCCTTGTTTCACTGAAAAATTACGAAGCAATGTTAGAATTAAGGATATAAGCTAAAAATGTAGTTTATTTGCATCATAGTTGTTCTAAACCTGTAAATCATTTATTAAATTGTAATATTAGAAAAAATAGTAAAATTCTGGTTAAAATAAAATAAATTTAGCCCCCTCCAAATTTTGATTGTTGATAGGGCTTTTGAATTCTTTTTTCTAAGCTTTATTGTATTAATCTTTATTAGTTTGTAAAAGTGCAATTTAATTTTTCGTTTTATGATATTT
>Ga0182014_10001168_pt1 | contig 35533 bp, 25 predicted proteins | sample 612S2DmetaG_FD_120489 | JGI IMG/M metagenome (GOLD analysis project Ga0182014, IMG submission 120489) | Permafrost microbial communities from Stordalen Mire, Sweden - 612S2D metaG | ecosystem: Environmental > Terrestrial > Soil > Wetlands > Permafrost | place: Sweden: Stordalen | collected... | reverse complement strand
GTCAGCGGACTCTTTCTCCCGGCCCATGGAGACCCAGACATCCGTATAGAGCAAGTCCGCGCCTGCGGCGGACGCCTGGACATCCTCGGTCAGCACGATCTTTCCCCCAGCCCGCTTGACCAGGTCGGTTGACGGCTGAAAGGCCTTCGGTGCGGCGATCCGCAATTCAAACCCGGCTTTACCAGCGGCAAATATCAATGAGGTCGCGACGTTCCCGGCACCGTCGCCGATGAAGGTGACCACCTTGCCCCGGATGGAACCGCGCTTCTCCTGGAAGGTGAAGATGTCCGCCAGGATTTGGCAGGGATGCTCCTGGTCCGTGAGGGCGTTGATGGTGGGTATGCCGGCATAGTGCGCAAATTCCTCCACCTCGCTCTGCGCGAACGTGCGAAACACAGCGCCGTGAACCATCCGGCCCATAACACGCGCGGTGTCCTTGATCGGCTCACCGCGGCCAAGATGGATCTCGCTGGAAGGGAGGAAGATCGCCTGGCCACCCAGTTCGCGAATGCCCACCTCGAAGGACACGCGAGTGCGCGTGGAAGACTTGGAGAACAGCATGGCCCAGGTTTGGCCGGCCAGCGGCAGTTTGGCATGCCGACCGCGTTGCATCTTGATGTTCACTGTGGCCGCCAGGATGGTCTCCATGTCCGCCTGCGCCAGTGATTCAATGCTTAAGAGATGTTTCATCTTTAGAGTAGGACAGGCGCCCCGCCTGTCCATATTCGGTCTAACCCGCCAGCCTGGCCACAACCGATTCGATCAGTTTCAGCCCTTCCTCCGCCTCGACTTGCCGCAGGTTGATCGGCGGCAGGAAGCGCATGATTTGCGCGCCGGCCGGAATCGCCAGGAGCCCGGCGGCATGCAGGAGATTCGCGAAGCGGACCGCCTGGCTCTTGCTGCTGTCGCCGGGCAGGTTGGGAATATTCGGCGCCAGTTCGATCCCCAGCATCAGCCCCAGGCCACGCACGGTTTGGATGACGCCGGGGCATTTCTGGGCGAGCGCTTGCAGGCCGCTCTTGAGATAGTCGCCGACCTGGCGCGCATTGTCCTCCAGCTTCTCGCGCTGGATTACCTCCAGTATCTTCAAGGCAACCGCGCAGGCGAGCGGGGAGCCGCCGTAAGTCGAGCCGTGGGAGCCTGGGCCCAGCAAATCGGCATAGGGCGCCCTCACCCAGAAAGCGCCGATCGGGAACCCGCCGCCCAGCGACTTGGCCATCGAAATACCGTCCGGCAGAAACTTCTCGCCCCCCGCCACCCCTTCGAGGATGCGTTGAAAGCTCTGGTATCGGCCGGTGCGGAAGTGGCCGCATTGCACGCTGTCCATGAGCAGCAGCAGCTTCTTTTCATCGCACAACTGGCGCAGACCGAGGAGGTAGTCCGGGGAGGCGGGCATCACGCCGCCTTCGCCCTGGATGCCCTCGACCATAATGGCGGCGGTCGCCGGGGAGAGCGCGGCGCGCATGGCGGCAAGATCGTTGTATGGCACTTGCCGGAAGCCTGGCACCATCGGGTCAAACCCCTTCTTGACCTTCTCCTGGCCAGTCGCGGCGATGCCCGCCAACGTTCGGCCGTGAAAGGAATTATTCGTGGTGATGACTTCAAACCGGCCTTCGTCGTGGCCGAACTTGCGGGCCAGCTTGAACAAGCCCTCATTGGCCTCGACGCCGCTGTTGCAGAAGAAGCATTTCCCCGGGCCAATGAGGCTGACAAGCGCCTGCGCCAGCCGGCCCTGGGGTTCGTGGTAGTAGTAATTCGAGGTGTGGATGACCTTGCGCGATTGCTCCACCAGCGCCTCGGTAATGGCCGGGTGCCCGTGACCCAGCGAACTGACAGCAATGCCGCCGCCCAAATCCAGGTAACGACGCCCGGTGATGTCGTAAAGATAGCTCCCCGACCCGTGGCTGAGCACGATGTCGAAGCGGCCATAGCTCGGCACCACGTTCTGCTGGAAAAGTGCCTGCACTGCTGCCACGTCGTTGCGCACGATGGGCGGCGGCGATGGAACAATATCTTTCATGCTTTACGCGTCAAACGACACGGGGAAATCATTAGCAGGAGTTCCCCCGGATGGAAGCGGAATATTGGGGCAGGTGATGGGCCTGGAACGTGATGCGCTATTTCGTGGACGGGGTTACTGTTTGGGTTCGTGGTGTTCGCCCGCGCTTTGGCGGATTGGTTCGTGGAATTACCACTTGAAGGCGGCCCTCCAGCCCCCGGTTCCTCCCACCCTGCACCAGACCGTCCCGGGAGCCTCAGGGTAGCCTAAGGGTAGCCTAAGGGTAGCCTGAGGGTAGCCTCAGGGTGGCTTCTGGGTGCCTACCGGTTGCCTACCATATGGCCTGAGGGTGGCCTCAGGGTGGCCTCGGGGGCAGTCCGCGACGCGATTCCGCCCGTTCCACCGAAAACAGCAAAGAGTCTCCCGCAGCCACCTAAGTCCGCTATTGGGAGCCATTTAAGATTTGCAGAATCCTTCCGTGTCCACGGACCTATTTCCACGAGCGATTTCGCTGCCGTCTCGACTCCGCCCCCACGAAACAACTCGCTGTGTTACATAACTGTCGGCCGGTCAGCGGTCCATTCTGGCCCAGCCTCGGATCACTCATCACCTGGGCTCCGGCGAGGATTCAGCGGTCCAACTGTTCAGCGCTCAGCTTCCGGCTATAGATCTGCGAATGCTGGCCGAAGGCACCGCGCATGAATTGGCGCGCCGGGGTGCGTTCATTACGCGGGTTTACTAGCTCTCCGAGACATAAGCCGTACCGCGGTTGGAACGTATCAACCCGACCGCATTTCCCCGACCTGGGAGTATCCAATATTTTCATGCGTTATTATGATCTGTATTGCTGGCTGGGCAGGCGGACAGCCTTTCGGCCCTGGCCTGCTTTTCAGGCCCAGCTTCGTCACTACCGTAGCTGTTGTCGGATTCTCTCACCAAATTAGTCTTGAGGCAAGACCTCCCAAAGGGGCAGAACAAGGCAATTGCCCTGCGCGTCCGGCTCCTCCTTGCACATGCTTCGTTGTACCCTACCCTGGGGTTTTTCACTCTTTTCCTCCAATCTCTGCTGTCCGCTGACGTGGCATGTTCCCAATTTCGGAGTATGTTTGGCCCTGAACATGTCGGACCAGTATTTAGGCCAGAAGATGGTAGAGGAAGAGGACTTGGGCCTTTTCCTGGAGGCATATGAAGAGGTAACTGGGGAAGCTCTGAGAGTGCTTGCTCGTGGCGAACGTCCGGACTTCATCTGCGCCCGGCCGATGGGTGAGCGCGTGGGCGTCGAATTGACTCGTCCGCACCACGATTACCACACGGCCCGGTGGGACCGGATGTTTGGCGTGATCCACGCGAGCAACGACTTTGACCTGTTAGACGCGGTTTCTGGAATCGTGGCTCAGAAATCGCGTAAGCGAATGAGCAGTGATTGGCGCCTGCGGAACAACACGATCCTCGTAATCAAGCTCGTGGACTACGCGTTCCTTTCACCGGAATGGTTCTCCGAGGAGTGCCTTGCCGATGACTATGCGTCGGCGGGTTTTGCCGAGATCTGGTTGGCGGACCATACCGAGCTTGATGCCTATGGGGCCGCTCGACTCATTGGCCTGCATCCTGAACGGATCTGGGGAACCCACCATCAGCCGTCCTTTCATCAGAAACCGTATGGATAACTGCCGCCACACACCCTGTGCTGCGTGGCGAGTTCAGCGCCCTACCGCGCGAAAGCGCGCCAAATACCGTTTCGGGCTTGATCCGCCGTGAAACCGTCCGCAAAACCCACACCCGCAGAGGCACCGCCGAAGCTCCTGACGCCGCTGCAACGAGCAAAGCAGGAGTGGGAGGAAATGACGACGCCCTGCACAAAGATACACTACATAGGCAAAACTCCGTCGTTTGACGAATTCCGTCAATACGGTCAAGCAATAGCGTGGCTTGAATGGGAAAGCGACTACATTCTGATTTCCAAAATGGAAGCAGTTCTCCAGGCCCGACAAGGAGCAGCCAAGCAACTTGTTGAGTTTTTGAAGAGCCTTGCTGACAAATACCATGTTCGGCTCTTCGGGCATGCCGTAGTGTATTCTCCAGACCCGCCAGTGCCAGTGGGGGATTTATTGAACCAGAAGCAACTCGAAGATTGGTATGTAAGGCGGGGATTCCAACTTCGCAGAATCCGCGGGACCGACAAGTCGGCAATCTGGTATCCAGAGGCACCTCCTGCCTGAATCAAGTAAATGGGACAACACCGGGCACTGCGGGCGGATCGGCGGAGGCAGCCTTTAGACCGTCCAGTTGGTGCTTGGCAACCGGCTAGACCAGCATAAGCTGATGGCATGAAGGCGAATCGGCCGATATGGTTTCTGCTTCTCTTGCTTGTAAGTGCTGTTTTTCAATCGCCAGCCCAGGAAAGCGAGGCAGACCGCAAGCTGCTGGCTGATCTCCGCGCCAGGGCCGAAAAGGGCGATGCTCATTACCAGCACCTACTGGGACGTGCATTCTTCTTAGGCGAACTTGGCGTGGCGAAGGATGAGATAGAGGCGGTCAAGTGGTTCCGCAAAGCCGCCGAGCAGAATGACGTTTTTGCTGACTGGTTTCTCGCCATTTGTTACGCCAATGGCAACAGCGTGGCGAAGGATGAGGTGAAGGCGGTGAAGTGGTATCGCAGGGCCGCCGAGCAGAATCTCGCGAGTGCTCAATTCAGTCTGGGCCTCTGCTACTACAATGGCCGAGGCGTGGCGAAGAACGAACCGGAGGCGGTGAGGTGGTATCGCAAAGCCGCCGAGCAGAATTATGCCGATGCTCAACACAATCTGGGCTTCTGCTACGCTAATGGCATAGGCGTAGCGAAGGATTATGTCGAGGGTTACAGGTGGAGCCTGCTGGCATCGGCACAGGGCAATGAGGCCGAAAGAGTAAATGTGACCATACTAGAAGATAAGATGACGCGGGAGCAGATTGCAGAAGGACAAAAGCTGGCCCGCAGTTTTAAGCCGCAACAGGTGCCCGCCTCTGGGGGCGACAGTTCAGCCACGAGTATTATGCAGACACGCCCGGATTGTTCCGGCACCGGATTCTTCATCACGGACGATGGGTATCTCATTACCAATGAACATGTGGCCGGGAACGGGGCGCAGGTGCGGTTGGTCACAGAAGCTGGTCTCATCTCCGCCAAGGTGGTGAAGGTGGATGCGGCGAGTGACCTGGCACTGCTGAAGGTGGAAGGAAAGTTTGCACCTTTGCCGGTGGTTTCCAGCCGCGCGGTGAAGATGGGCAGCACGGTGGCCGCGGTCGGTTTCCCCAATATCGGCCTGCAAGGGTTCGCTCCCAAGCTGGCCAAGGGTGAGATTGCCGCCCTGTCTGGGGCGCAGGATGACCCAAGATATTTCCAAATAAGCGTTCCAGTCCAGCCCGGCAATTCGGGCGGCGCGCTGGTGGACGAGCGCGGCAACGTGGTCGGCGTGGTAGCGGCCAAACTCAATGTGGCGGCAGCCTTGGCGACGAGCGGGGCGTTGCCGGAGAACGTGAATTACGCCGTCAAGAGCAGCTTCCTCCTCAGCTTTCTCGAATCAGTGCCGGAAGTGGCAGCCAAGCTCAAGAAGCCGAGCACCAAAGACCGCACGTTTGAGGACGTGGTAAAGTCTGCCGAGAAGGCCGCCGTGCTGGTGTTGGTGTATTGAGCAGCCAGATAGCGGCAGCGGGTGGTTTTGCACACTGCGCATTCCCACCTTCCCAAATCCCAACGGGATTGTGTCCTCCAGCCCAGGGTTGCGAGCAGCGAGCTACCCTGGGTGAGCCGCGTCGGGATGCGCCAACCCCAACGTGTCTGCATCCTGCGTTCGCCACGCTAACATCTCTGAGGCGGCGAAGCGGTCAGTGCGCCGAGCTGTCCAGTTTGAGCGAGAGCAGGACGTCCAGGTGCGGAATATCGTGGGCCGCCAAGGTGGCGACGGCTGTCTGGCCAGTTTGCACGACCCCGGAGGTTCCGGTATTCTCGCGCAGCAGATAGGCAACTCGGTTCGTCACGCCTGAGAAAGTCGCATTTTGCGGCTCGCGGCTCGATTCCTTTTGAAGCCTGAGGGCGGGCTAGTTCCTGGACTTGAGCACCTTGTCGTGTGCCAGGAGGATAGCCAGCTCCTGATTGTGGCCAGGCATCCACTTGTGTGCGGTTTTCAGGCGGCAGAGGCGGGCGAGCCGCTTTGTGGTGTGGCGCTGCTGTTTGTCGAAGGATTCGCCTACGCCTTTGCAATAGGCAAGATAGCCATGCCACCAGCAGAGCGAATCGAAGAAGTGGCACTGGAAGCCGCTCGGCGTGCAGGGGTTGGGGTTCCGGGACGAGTAGAGGAACATGGAGAGGAGGGCGTTTTGTATCAGGAGTCAGAGAGATGGGGCGTGGCCGAGCGCGCTCGCGCCGATGCAGCCCTGGTGGCTCATGGCTGACAGGGCCGCCGCTCGCGGTTCATGGCTCTGCTCCATTTGCAAGGGGACTCGCCAGCTACCCTACAACTTCCGTGCCCACACCCTCGTCGGTGAATATTTCCAGCAGGACGGCGTGGGGCACGCGACCGTCAACAAACGAGACTTTCTCCACGCCGGCCTTGATGGCGGCCACGGCGCTGTCCACTTTGGGAATCATCCCTTTGTCCACAATCCCTCGCTGTTTCAGGTTGTCCACCTCGCTGATCTTGAGGCGGGAAATAATGGTGTCCGGCTTGTTCGGATCTTGCAGCAGCCCCGGAACGTCGCTCATGAAAACCAGGCGTTTGGCTTTCAGCGCGATTGCCGCCTGCGCCGCGGCCACGTCGGCGTTGCAGTTATAGAGCTTGCCATCCTCGCCGCGGGCGGTTGGGCTGATGACGGGGATGATGCCATTTTCGATGCATTCAATCAACGGGGCCATGTTCACGCCGGTGACCTCGCCCACGAAACCGAGGTCGAGGGTCTGGCCGTCGGGCCCTTTCACCTGGGCCTTGCGGCACCGGAAGATATCGGGACCGGCGAATCCTTTGGCGAGGCCGCCCAGAGCGTTAATCGCGGCAACCACCTCGGGATTGATCTCGCGGGACAGCATGTCGTCGGCGATCCGCACCGTGGCCTCGTCGGTGACGCGCTGGCCCTGGATGAAATTGGCCTTGAGGCCGGCTTTCTCCATTGCGCGGGTAATGGCTTTGCCGCCGCCGTGGACGACCACCGGGTCTATCTCCACGGCCTCGAGGAAAACCACGTCACGCGCGACGCCGTTGCGGACAGCCGGGTCCGGCGAATCCATGAAGCTGCCCCCGTATTTGATGACGAACGTGGCGCCGCTGAATTTCTGGATGTAGGGCAGTGCTTCCAGCAGGGTTGCGGCTTTGGCAATCAGGTCTTGCATGTGAGTAATAATCCGCTTAGGCGTAACAACTCAATACAACCACAGATGGACACAGATCAAAACAGATAAGGAATACTCCAGACTGCGTTTTTCCAAGGCGGGAATCCGCTCACCGGACAGTGAGCCAAAGCCATGCGAAGCGAGACCGGATTTCGGCCCCCAGAATCTGTGTTCACCTGTGTCCATTTGTGGTTCTCTTCTGCTTGGATCGGGCTTAGCGGGTTTGCCGCAGGTAGTCGGAGAAGAGCCGGTCAATTGTTTCGCCTGCGATGTCCGTCCCAATGACCAGCCGTGCCCGCGCCCGGGCGGTCTCACCCGATTTCACGTCGTTACCGAAGAGCGAGAGATATAGCGAGCGATGCGGCTCGGCCTCGAAGGGCGTAAGAACCGCGAAGCAATCCCGGGGCGGCGACATCAGCAGGACGCTCACGCCATTCGCGGGGCAGCGGCGGACGCCGAGCGGCTTGGCCAGGTGCGGGCGGATCGTCCAATCAACCGGGTTGGGCAGGATCTTCCACCGCCCATCTTGAATGATCGAAACCGCCTGGTCGTCGCGCGGGAATGCCTGCCAGATGCCATAGTTCCTATCCGCCGCTTCGAGCCCGGGCTGGGCGGTGGATTGCGCATAGACGCACGAATTCGTGAAGCCTTCGGCGAAGTAGGAGGCCAGGAACGACTCGAACTTCACCAGGTTCGTGTTCGCCTGCACGCTGGTTTCAAGGTCGAGGATGTTCGGCGCAGCCCAGCGATAGACCGCGCGCAACTCGAACGGGCGATCCTCGGCTGAGGGCCAACGAACTTCCACACTGCCGTCCCGGCGCAGCTTCGCCTCACTCGGCCAATCCCACGCCGCGGTGCCGTAACGCTTGTTGGCGATGAAGACACGGTAATGGCCAAACAGCCCCATGCTCAAATCGAGGGTGGCGCCGGTGGGCAGATGCACGACGGAAGAGAGCCCGCGGGATTTACCTTCCGCGCGCAGCTTGCCCTTCAACACACCCGTGTCGAAGGCGAACTCGTTCGTGCCGGATGCGGCGAATGCCAGCATGCCGTTGCCGGCTGGCTTTGCCTGCGCCTGGGCGAGAAACACTCCCGACATTCCAAGGGCAACGGCCAGCCCTAATACTGCCCAGCGCGGAGGGGCCGCAGCCGGAGATCGCAGATGGCAGATGGCAGATGGCCAATGGCCAATGGCGGATGGCAAAGCCGAGTTGTTCATTCGCACGGTGGGATTCACTTTTCAGCCGCCTAGTGAGCTTGGGTCACTCACGTCGCCCTTGTTGAACTCCACGTAATCTTCGGTCAAGTCAGCGGCATACATCATCGCACCGGCCCGACCGAGGTTGAGATTGATGTGCAGGTCAAATTCCTTTGGCGCGACCGCAGCACAAAGAGTCTTAAAGGTGGCCTGGGTTGGCTGGCCGCGTTTGAGGCTCCATAGTATGTCGCGGCTCCCGGGCGTGCTGTAACCAATATCCACCTTCTCCTCGACAATCGTCGCCGGGCTGTAGCCGACGGCAGCGATGATGCGGCCCCAATTGGGGTCTCCGCCGTGCCAGCTAGTCTTGACAAGCGGGCTGTTCGCCACGGCACGGGCCGCGGCGTCGGCATCGGCGAACGTTCTAGCGCCGTTGACCCGGACGGTGACGACCCGCGACACGCCCTCACCATCGCGCACGATCATCTTGGCCAGTGCCAGGCAAACATGGGTCAGGGCGGCTTGGAATAGTCCAAAGCCTTTCGATTGCCGATTGCGGAGTGCGGATTGCGGATTTCCTGCCAGGCCATTAGCCAGCACAAGCACCGTATCGTTCGTGCTCATGTCGCCATCCACGGTAATGCGGTTGAAACTGTTGGCGACGGCCTCGCGCAAGGCAGCCTGCAGCACCTTTGGCTCAACCGCGGCATCGCTCGTGATGAAGCACAGCATCGTGGCGTGGAGCGGCATGGCTGCGGGCCGCTTGCCCGTGAGGCTCATGCCGGGCTGAATCATTCCCGCGCCTTTGCAGATGCCGCCGATGCGGACGCCCTTGCCGCCTACTTTGAACTCCACGGCGATTTGTTTGGAGCGCGTGTCGCTGGTCATGATGGCTTCGGCGGCTTGGGCGGCGTGACCCGCCGTGGAATCAAGCAGGGCCGCGGCTTCGATTATGCCGGCACGGACATTGTCCATTGGCAGCGTGACGCCGATACGGCCGGTGGACCCGACCAGGACCGAACCTTGCGGGATGTCGAGTGCCCGCTCCGCAAAGCGCGCCATCTCCATCGCGTCCTGCAACCCCTGCTTGCCGGTGCAGGCATTGGCGTTGCCAGAGTTGACGACAACCGCCCGGGCGCTGCCCTTTTTCACGCGCTCGACACAGACTTTAACGGGCGCGGCGCAGGCCTGGTTAGTGGTGAACATGCCGGCCACAGTGGCGGGGGCCTCAGACACAATGAGAGCGAGGTCGCGCTTCTTGCCCTTGTCCGAGCCTTTGCCGGTGCCAAGGCGTTTGATGTCGCAAAAGACGCCAGCGGCTCGAAAGCCTCGCGGCGCAAGGATAGAACCTGGGATCTCAGTTAGTTTGGCTTTCATGCTAGTAGTCGGTACGGATTTCACAGTTCGGGATTCGGTCCTTACTTCCGCCATTGGCTGTCAGCGAAATTCATAAACATCGTCCAGTCATCCGATGTCATTGAATGCTGGCCTTCGCGCACATAATAGCCGAGGGGACTCGCGACAAGTTGACGCTGGCGCGGCATTTCGTTCGCGGCCAATCCCTCGCTGCCGAGGAAGCGATAGACCGGGTCAGCAGCTTGGAGCACTTGAAACTGGCCGGCCGGGTTGGCCCACTGGTCACCTTCGGCGGCGGAAAACAGCACCGGCCGCGGGGCGCAAAGGGCCACCAGGCAATTCTGGTCGAACGGCAGCCGCTCCGGCACATCATTGAACTGCTTGAACTGGGCATTGAACCAGTGTGGAAAACGGTCGTTAATGGCTTTCACAGATTCGCCGGTCTTCCCGCGACTGGGCGCGGAGCCGCCGCAGCCCGCCTGGTGCGGGAACGCGATGGCGATGCGCTCGTCGAACGCCGCCGCCAGCAGGGCCGTCTTACCATTGCGCGAGTGGCCCAGGGCTGCGATGCGGTGCGCATCCGTGCCGGGCTCAGTCACCAGGTAGTCCACGCAACGCTGGAAGCCCCACGCCCAAGCGGCAATCGTGCCACGGTTGGCGGGTTTGTTCCTAGCCTGATCGCCGCCTGCCAGCCAGGCGTAAAGGCCCTCGCTGACGTCCTCGCGGTCGGGATCTACGTCCCCGCTATAAAACGCCGCCAGGGCGTAGCCACGCCGGACGATTTCGGCCAGGGGCCAGTCAGCGGTCTGCGAGCCGCGAGAGGCTTCAGTGGCGGCGTTGTTCGTACATCCCTTGCATCCATTGCCCAGCCAGCTCCGCGCCAGCGGCACGCGCGGATCAGCCGTCAGGGCGTGGTTGCCGCAGAAGTCCATGGCGAGAAAGACCGGCGCGGGGCCGGGGCGCTCGTTCGGCACCACCAGCATCAGATCAATCTGCGGCGCCTTTGCGGGGCCCATTTCCAATCTCACCAATTTGAGCGTCGCCTTCCCGCTCAGGAAATCGTGGTATTCCCCGAGATTAGTGACCTGAACATGGGCCGGCTTGGAGGGAATGGCGCCGTACATGTAATGCTCAAACAGCGCTTTCAGCTCTGGCCGGCGCTCCTTGAACCACTGATCGCGGGAGGTGATACGCCGGCCATCGAGCATCACCAGCGGGTCCGGCAGAGCAGCCTGAGGACTCAGCGCGGAAGGTTCAGGGAATGACGCCTGGGTTGAGGGGGCAGCCGCCCCGGTGGGAAAGGGCCCGCAGAGCCCGATTGCCAAGGTAAGAGTGGAATAGCAGCGTGTATTCATATTAAACCAGCAGTCTCCGGGAATCCGCACATGAGGTTCATGCTTTGCACGGCCTGCCCGCTGGCGCCTTTGATGAGATTGTCCTCGGCGCTCATCACGATCAGCCGGCCAGTGCGCGGGTCCAGCCGCCAGGCGATTTCGATCACGTTGGTGCCAACGACGTTCTTTGTGTCGGGCAGCGCCTTGCCCTCCAGCAACCGCACGAATGGCTCGTTGGCATAGGCTGCACGGTAGCAGGCGGCCACTTGGTTGAGGGTTGATGGTTGAGGGTTGAGGGTGGCTGGTTCAAGGTAGAGCGTAGTAAGGATGCCGCGATTCACAGGAATCAGGTGGGGCGTAAACTGAATGATGACCGGCGTGCCGGCTGCGACAGACAGCTCTTGTTCGATTTCAGAGAGGTGCCGGTGTTTCGGGATGCCGTAAGGCCGCGCACTCTCGTTGCACTCGACGAAGAGGTAATCGAGCTCGGCTTTTCGACCCGCGCCGCTCACGCCACTCAGCGAATCAGCGATGATGCCGGTCGGCTGAATCAGCCCCGCTTTCAGCAGCGGCACCGTCGGCAGCAGAATGCTGGTTGGGTAACAGCCCGGGGAGGCAATCAACGAGGCCTTCTCAATCTGGACCCGATAGACTTCCGGCAAACCGTAAACCGCCTGGGCCAGCAACTCCGGGGCGGGATGGTCTTGGGCGTAAAAATCCTTATAGATCGCTGCGCTTCTAACGCGGAAATCGGCGCTCAGGTCTATGACCTGGCAGCCGAACTGGAGCAGAGGGACGGCGAACTCCGCCGCCACGCCGTGCGGCAACGCCAAGAACACGATCTGCGCGTGTTTGGCCAGCAGTTCAGCTTTGGGCTCGCTGAAGCGAAGCCCCTTGGCGCGCGGATGATGCGCGAATTTCGGGAAGATCTGCGCCAGCGTCTGCCCAGCGTATTGGCGGGACGTGACGGCGGTTAGCTCCGCGTGCGGATGTGACAAGAGCAGGCGAACGAGTTCTTCGCCCGAATATCCCGACGCACCCACTATGGCTACCTGTTTGGTGTTCGTCATAAAAAAACCCCGCCGGATTGAACCAGCGGGGCAGATAAATCTCCAGTGTTATTAACGCTTGCTGTACTGGAAGCGTTTGCGCGCGCCCGGCTGGCCGTACTTCTTGCGCTCTCGCATGCGCGGGTCGCGGGTAAGGAAACCCTCGGCCTTCAGGACGGGCCGCATGTTGGCGTCCACTGTGAGCAGCGCGCGGGCGATACCATGCCGCACCGCGCCGGCCTGGCCGGCTGGGCCGCCGCCGGTGACGGTGATTTGCGCGTCGAACTTATCGGTCGAGCCGGTCACAGTCAATGGCTGTGTGACAACGACGCGCAAGGATTCCATTGGGAAATAGTTCTCGAACGGCCGGCCATTGATCACAATCTTGCCGGTGCCAGCGGAGAGGCGGACGCGCGCCACCGCAGACTTCCGGCGGCCGGTGCCGAGGTTATGAGATGCTTTGGCTTCGGGTGTCATTATGTCGGACATGCCTGGGAAAGGTTGATGGTTGATAGTCGATGGTCGGCAGCTTTACTTGGCGGGAGTCAGCTTCTGGGGCTGCTGTGCGGAGTGCGGATGCTCCGCGCCTTTGTACACTTTGAGCTTGGTCAGCAGCACCCGGCCCAGCCGATTCTTGGGAACCATTCCCCGCACTGCGTGAGCGATGAGCTTTTCGGGTTGCTTGGCACGAACCTCTTCGACGGACCGGTATCTCTCGCCGCCTTTCCAGCCGGAGTAGCTCATGAACTTCTTCTGGGTCTCCTTCTTGCCGGTGAGGACCACCTTCTCGGCATTAATGACGACGACAAAGTCGCCGGCATCTAGGTGCGGGGTATAAATGGGCTTGTCTTTTCCGCGCAAAATATTGGCGACCTGTACGGCCAAGCGGCCGAGGATGGCGCCATTGGCGTCAACTACGTGCCACCTACGTTGGTCCAAATTTACTTTCGGCAAATGCGTCTTCATCTCAAATCTTAATCAAAGGAAGGTGGAAAATAGCAAACGGAGCGGCCAAGTCAACAGACTTTTCGATTGTTTTACATTGTCTTTTACAGGGCTTCAGATTAAATCAGGAGCGATCTCTGGCATGAGACCATTAAACTCGCTCCACCGGACGCCGAATCGCCGCATTGCGCTGATCGCTGTGCTGGTGGTTGCACTCGATCAGGTCACCAAGCACATGGTGCTCCTGCTCCTCCCCCAGCCAAGACAGGAGCGGGTCGTAATTGAGGGTTTCTTCAGGTTCGTCCATTGGGGAAACACGGGCGCGGCGTGGAGCCTTTTCCGTGGCAACAACGGGCTGCTGGCCGGCGTCGCCCTCCTCGCGCTGCTGGTGTTGTTCCTCAGCCGCCATCAATTTGACTCGCGCACACTCCTCAGCCAGATCGCCTTCGGCCTGATCTTCGGCGGAATTGTGGGGAATCTCATCGACCGGTTGTGGGTTGGGCATGTGATTGATTTCATCTACTTTTACGTCCAACAGCGAGGCGGAGCAGAAATTGGGTTCCCCGCCTTCAATGTGGCGGACAGTGCCATCTGCACAGGCGTAGGGCTGGTTTTCCTGATCACCTGGAGGAGCGAGCACAAAGCCAAGCCGGCCGAACCATCGCCGTCGAAGTGAGGGGACCGGTGAGGAGTGGCTTGAATTCGGAGCTCAGGAAGTCAGGCATTCCTGATTTCCAGATTGAACCTTGAACTTCGCGCTTCGACTCACGGCCCTCGAACTTCCTACCATGTCGTCCCGCACTGAAGTTCTGACGATTGAACACTCGCTTCCGTCGGAGCGGCTCGACACCTTCCTGCGGGGCAAGTTCCCGGCCGTCTCGCGCGGCGCGATTCAGCGGCTGATTGAGCATGGTGACATCCGCGTCAACGGCCTCACCGTCAAGCCGACGCATACGCCTCGGGCCGGGGAACAAGTGGCAGTCCACTGGCCGGAAGCCCGCCCCGCCGAAGCCCAACCGGAAGCGATGCCGTTGGACATCATATACGAGGACGACGCCCTGCTGGTGCTCAACAAGCCGCCGGGATTGGTGGTGCATCCGGCGGCAGGCCACGAAGAGCACACGCTCGTCAATGCCTTGCTCCACCATTGCGCTGGGCAATTGAGCGGCATCGGCGGCGTAGCCCGCCCCGGCATCGTCCACCGACTCGACAAGGAAACCAGCGGCTGCCTGGTCGTGGCGAAGAGCGACGAAACGCACCTGGCGCTCTCCACCCAATTCGCCAACCGCAAGGTGGAAAAGATTTACCACGCGATCCTGTGCGGCGAGTTGCCGCGCGACCGGGGCGAAATCCGCGCCGCCATTGCCCGGCATCCCTCCCATCGCAAGCGTATGGCGGTGGACGACGACCTCGGGCGCGAAGCACGGACCGGCTACCAGTTGTTGGAGCGGTTGCGCGGTGCGACACTGGTCGAAGCGATCCTGCATACCGGCCGCACGCACCAGATCCGGGTTCACTTCCAATTTCTCGGCTTCCCTCTCGTGGGCGACGCAACCTACGGGAACCGGCAAAACCAGCGCCTGGCGGAACTGACTAACTTCACGGCGGCGCGCCAGATGTTGCACTCCTGCCGGCTGGCGTTCATCCATCCCCGGACGGGCAAACGCATGAGTTTCGAGGCGCCGCGGCCGGAGGATTTTCGGGACGCACTGGCCGCCCTGCGATGAGCCGCCGCGTCCCCGCGAGTCGGAGTGGTTAGGGTTTGACACGGGGAGCAGGATGACAGTATTTTATATCATTGGTTATGGTGACTGATTTGGTTTTAGTTCTCTAACCCTGTGACGTGCGGATAGACTTTGATTAATAGATTTTATGAGTGATTCAATAGTGGCCCAACGGGCCGAAAGCGGTACGCCCAAGGTCTCCAAGATCTCGGAGGCGGTGATACGCATTGCGGGCAATTCCCAGGACGGTATTCAGGCGATCGGCGGTTTCCTGGCAAGGCTGGCTGGCCGCAGCGCGCAGGAGGTCATGACCTTCATGACGATCCCTTCAACCATTTCCGGGGGGCCTTCGATTTTCCAGGTGCGCATCGGCTCAGGCGAAGTGTTGAGCGCGGGCGACGACGCCGATGTGCTGCTGGCCTTCTATCAGCATTCTTACGAAGAGCACATCGAGTCACTGAAGAAGGGCGGGATCGTGCTCTACGATTCCGACCACGTGGAACCCAAAGCGGAGTGGCAGCCGTTGTATCATCATGTGGGCATCCCAATCTCGAGCCTGACGATTGAGGCCATCGGCGGCACGGCCAAGGACAAAGGCAAGAACATCTTCGCGCTGGGCCTGGTGGCCCACATCTTCGACCTGGACGTCACGAAATTGGAGGCGCTCGTCAGCGAGCGCTTCGGCGGCAAGGATGTGAGCGTGCTGAATAATGCGCTCGCGGCGTTTCGGGCTGGCTACAACCATGCGCTCGGAGACGTGCTGGAGACGTTCAAGTTCGTGGAGAGCCAGGGCAAAAATGGCCACCAAGTAGTGATGAATGGCAACGAGGCATTGGCTTTCGGGCTGATTGCCTCGGGTGTTCGCTTCGGTGCCGCCTATCCCATCACGCCGTGGTCGGACGTGATGGAAATCCTGCGCCGTGAGCTGCCCAAGTACGGGGGCACCTTTGTGCAGTGCGAAGACGAGATCGCGGCCATTTCGATGGCCAATGGCGCAAGTTTCGCAGGCCGCGTCGCCGTCACCGGCTCCAGCGGGCCGGGCATCTCGCTCAAGATGGAATCCCTCGGCTGGGCGGTGATGGCGGAAGTGCCCTTGGTCATAATTAATGTCCAGCGCGGCGGCCCTTCTACCGGCCTGCCGACGCAGGTCGAGCAATCGGATTTAAACCTCGCCTGCTTTGGAAGCCATGGGGATGCGCCACGCGTCGTGCTCGCGCCCGCCAGCGTTGAAGAGTGTTTCTACACCGCCATCGAGGCGGTCAACATCGCACGGAAGTATAACGTGCCGGTCTTCGTGCTCAGCGACCAGGCGATCGCGACGCGCATCGAGGCCTTCACCGAGCCGAATTTGGAGAAGGTCTGCCAGGACATTTCCCCTGACCTGACGCCAGTGGCCGATTACAAGCCATACGACCTGTCCGCCCCCGATGGCGTGACACCGCGGGTGGTGCCAGGCACGCCCATTTTGAGCGGCCGCTATCCCATTGCCGGCGGTCTCGAACATGACGAACTCGGCCATCCAACTGGCTCCCCGGAGCTGCACATGGCGATGACGGCCAAACGGCGCAAGAAGTTGCAGGCGCTCGCCGCCACGCTGCCGCCCCCCAGGGTCTATGGGCCGCCCGAGGGCAATCTGCTGCTCGTGGGCTGGGGTTCGACCCAAGGCCCGATCCGAGAAGCCGTGGACCGCGCCCGGGCAGCGGGCGACAGTGTTTCCGCCTTGCACATCAAGTATCTCAATCCGCTTCCGCCGGGATTGGAAAATATCTTCTCCGGCTTCAACGCCATCCGGGTGGTGGAAATGAACGATGAAGGTCTTTACGGTTATGGCCAGCTCGCTGGCTTGCTGCGTGCGCGCTATTGCGACCCGAAGATTCGCGGCATTAATAAGTCGGACGGCCTGACCTGGAAAGTGAAAGAAATCCTCGAACGCGCAAAGGACGACCTCACTGTCGCGCTGCGCAAACAGTAACCGATCACCAATCACCTCATTTACGCTTTAACGATATGACTGCCCCCGTAACAGAGATCCCCGCCCCAAAGGCCAATGCGGTTGCCTCTCCGCCTTCCACCGACCGCAAGCCGCTGACCAAAAAGGAAATCGCTGCCGATCATCCCACTTGGTGTCCCGGCTGCGGTGATTTCTCCGTGCTCGCGCTCTACTTCAAGATGATCGAAAAGCGCAAGCTGTGGCAGGAGAAGTTCACCACCATCTCCGGCATCGGCTGTTCGAGCCGGTTCCCTTACTTTGTGCAGGCCTACGGCGCGCACTATATCCATGGCCGTTCCCTGCCCTTCGCCAGCGGGATCTCCCTTTCCCGGCCTGATCTGCACGTGTTTGTGTTTGGCGGCGACGGCGACCTATTCTCCATCGGCGGCAACCATTTCACCCACACCGCCCGCAAGAACGTCAAGCTGACCTGCGTGGCGATGGACAACTGGGTCTATGGGCTGACCAAGAAACAGACTTCGCCCACTTCCCCGGTCGGCTTCAAGAGCAAGACCGACATTTGGGGCGCGGTGGATTATCCGATCAACCCGATGAAGCAGGCCATCTCCGCAGGCGCCACCCTCGTCGCGCGGACCACCAGCACCAACCCGAATCACTTGCTCCAGATGATGGAAGCGGCGATGGACCATGACGGCTTCAGTTTCATCGAGTGCCTTAGCGAGTGCGTGGAGTTCTACGAAGGGGCGTTTGACGCCGCAAACCCGCGCAAAGGTGGCGTCTTCAATGTTGTCCCGGCTGACCATGATGTGACCAACGAAGTGGCTGCTTATAAGCTCGCGGACGAGCCATTCCCCGGCTACTTCGGCGTCTTCTACAAGGTGACCAAGCCCACCAAGAACGCCAAGGAAGCCGGCCTCAGCGCTGCGGCAGTCGAGAAGGTCAAGGGCCTTAAGCATTGGCAGATTCTGCAAAAGAGCTTTGATCGGATGAAATGAGACAGACCTGGCGTGATGACTGATCCCGCATCACGCGTCTCCTATCGCGGCCGCCTCGCGCCGTCGCCGACGGGCCACTTGCACCTCGGCCACGCGCGCACATTCTGGATTGCCCAACAGCGCGCCCAGGCGAGCGGCGGCGTGCTGGTGCTGCGTAACGAAGACCTGGACGCCAAGCGTTTCAAGCTGGAGTTTGTCAGCGCCATGCTCGAAGACCTGAAGTGGTTCGGCTTTGAATGGCAGGAAGGGCCGGATCGCGGCGGACCGTTCGGACCCTATAGCCAGAGCGAGCGGCGCGAGTTTTACCTGGCCGCGATGCAAAAACTCCTGGCCGGCGGATTCATCTATCCTTGCACTTGTTCACGGTCTGACGTGCGGCGAGCCCTATCCGCTCCGCACCAGGGCGAGGATGAGCCGGTTTATCCCGGAACCTGCCGCGAGAAGTTCAAGATCAGCAGTGAGGAGCGCAGATTTGACCCAAATGCCACGAGCGGTTCACCCCTCAAAAGGAACTGGCGTTTCCGCGTGCCGGACGGCGAAGCGATTTCCTTCGCCGACGGCCATTGCGGACCGCAACAATTCGTCGCCGGAAAGGACTTTGGCGATTTCGTAGTGTGGCGGCACGATGGCGTTCCGGCTTACCAGCTTTCCGTGGTGGTGGACGATGCGGCGATGCGGATCACCGAGGTGGTGCGCGGCGCCGATTTGCTGCAGTCAACTGCTCGCCAATTGCTGCTGTATCGCGCGCTCGGGGCGCCGCTCCCCCAATTCTATCATTGCCCTTTGATGACGGACGAAAATGGAGTGCGCCTGGCAAAACGCCATGACGCTCTCAGCCTGCGCCGCCTGCGCGCAGAAGGAATTTTCCCGGCGCAACTCCGTGCCCGGTGGTGACATCGACATAGTTCGTCTGCTCTCGCCGTTTCCTGCTTTCCGACTCGGCTTGTCTCGGCTACTGTTCTCCTCACAAGTTTATCAGGACGCTATGCCAATTTACGAATATGCCTGCCCGAAGTGCCGGGTGATCTTTAACTTTCTGTCGAAGCGGATCAAAACTGACCGCTTGCCTGCCTGCCCCAAGTGCGGCAACAAGAAGATGACCAAGCAGATGAGCCGGTTCGCCATGTCCCGCGGGCTGAAGGAGCCGGCGGCGAAGACCGAGCCCGAAACCGGCGGGCCGCCGATGCCCGATTTCGATGACCCGCGCATGGAACACGCCATGATGGAAATGGAGCGGGACATGGAGCATCTGGATGAGAACAACCCGAAGCACATGGCCCACATGATGCGCAAAATGAAAGATCTCATGCCCCCTGGCACCGTGCCCAAGGAACTTGACGTCGCCATCAAGCGCCTCGAAGCGGGCGAAGACCCGGAGAAGATCGAGGCCGACATGGGCGATGTCCTCGGCGATTTCATGGGTGGGCCGGACGAAGAAGGCGGTACGGGTGGCGGCGGCCCTTACTCGCACGATAGCGGGTTGTATGATTATTGAGGGCTACCGGTCACCACCCATCGCCCCCGCCCCATGGCCCACATCCACGAGAAAATTGACTTCACGGTCGCCCTCTTTGTCGTTCACAACGGCAAGGTCCTGCTCGTCCACCATCGCAACCTGAACAAGTGGTTGCCGCTCGGCGGGCATATCGAACTGGACGAAGACCCGGAAACCGCCGGATTGCGCGAGGCGAAGGAGGAAAGCGGGCTGGAGGTCGAGTTGCTCGGCGAACGCCCGCCCACCACGGAACCGGGCACCCACGCGCTGATCGCCCCGCGCTATATGGACATTCATCGCATCAGCGACACGCACCAGCACATCGGCATGATGTACTGGGCGCGCCCTAAGAACGGCACGCTGAAGCTCTCCCCCTCCGAGCACCACGACATCCGCTGGTGCTCCGCTGCGAACCTCGACGGTCTCCAGCCGCCGATGAGCGAAGCGGTGAAATGGTATTGCCGCGCGGCCCTGAAAGAGGTTGAGAGTTGAGGGTTGAGGGACCAGAGCCTCGAAACCCTTCACGTTTCACGTTTCACGCTTCACGTTTCACGGCTCACGCCCCCAATGTTCTCGCGCCGCCTCAAAGCCGGATACTTCGTTCTGGAAGGCCTGAACTCCTTCGCGACGGTTTACTATCTCTACTACTTCTACTTCTTCATGGAGACGGTGTATGGCTTTGGCAACCAGGCCAACCTCACGCTCGCCGCCGTGAACGGCGCCGTTTATGCCATCATGGCCTGGCAAGCCGGGAAATTTGCCCAACGCTTCGGCTATTTCACCGCGCTCAAGGTGGGGTTCGTTATTATGATCGGAGCGCTGACGGTCGGCAGCCAGCTCCATACCGCGGGCGGACATATCGTCGTTATGGCCGTGACGGTCGCCGGCATCTGCTTTACATGGCCAACGCTCGAAGCGCTCGTCAGCGAAGGCGAAACTCCCGCAGGGGTGCAGCGCATGGTGGGGATCTATAACATGATATGGGCCGCCACCGCCGCCGTGGCCTACTTCATCGGCGGCGCGATGTTTGAGAAGTTTGGCGCGAGAAGCCTGTTCTATATCCCGGTAGCTATTCAGATCACCCAGCTAGGCCTGACGCTGTGGCTGGAATCTCAGGCCCGTCGGCCGAACGTAGGGCAGGCGTCTCGCCTGCCCCCCCTGCCTGAACCGGCCCCGCATCGGCACTTCGCTGCCAGGACCAAAGTGTTTCTGAACCTGGCGTGGCTGGCCAATCCGTTCGCGTATGTAGCCATCAACACCCTCATTGCGGTGAGCCCCGGCGTCGCCCGGCGGCTGGGGCTTTCGACCATGGTTGCCGGCTTCTGCTGTTCGATCTGGTGCTTCTCACGGATGGGAGCGTTCTACGTGCTGTGGCGCTGGAATGGCTGGCATTACCGGTTCCGCTGGCTGCTCGTTTCCTACCTGGCGATGGTGGGCAGCTTTGCCGGCATCCTGCTGGCGCCGAACCTGGCCGTGCTCGTCCTGGCGCAAATCATCTTTGGCTGCGTCACCGGCCTCATCTACTACTCGTCGCTCTTTTATTCCATGGACCTCGGTGACACTAAAGGCGAGCACGGCGGGATCCATGAGGCGGTGATCGGCCTGGGCAACCTCGCCGGCCCAGCCGTGGGCGCTGCCTCGCTCTATTTCCTCCCGCAATACGCCAACAGCGGGGCCTTCGCCGTCACCGGACTCCTGCTCCTCGGCCTGGGCGCCCTCCTCACTATCTGGCGCAAAGGCACGTAAACCCGAGAAGAGAAACCCAACCACAGATGGACACAGATTCTGAGGCCCGGAGTCCCGTCATGCTCCTCCATACTTTTAGGTTTGGGATCACCCAATGGGCTCTTACCATGAAAGAGAGCGATCCTGTCGATTCTTATCTGTGTTCATCTTTGTCCATCTGTGGTTAATCCCCTTCTACTTCCTGTTTCAGCCAAATCCCCTTGCGTCCAAGCCCAATATGACCTACTGGTGTGTCCGCCGTTCTTGCGATTCGGCGCACTAATCACTTAACGAGTTTAACGAATACATGTCTTTACTGGCAGGCAAACTGGGAATCGTCTTTGGCGTGGCCAACAAACGCTCGATTGCGTGGGCCATCGCGCAGGCGTGGCATGGCGCGGGCGCAAAGCTCGCCTTCACCTACCAGGGCCAGCGGCTTAAGGAAAACGTCGAGGAACTGGCCGGTGCGTTTGGCGCCGACACCCTGATCCTGCCATGCGATGTCACCAAGGATGAGGAGATCGCCGGCGTGTTCAAGGCGGTAGGGGACAAATTCGGCAAGTTGCACCTTCTCCTGCACTCGGTGGCATTTGCGCCCAAGGACGCGCTCGAAGGCGAATTCGTAAACACCAGCCGCGAGGCTTTCCGCATCGCCCACGACGTCAGCGCCTATTCACTGGTGGCGCTGGCGCGCGCCGCCGCGCCGCTCATTACGGAGGGCGGCAGTATCGTCGGCATGAGCTACTATGGCTCGGAGAAGGTTGTGCCGCACTACAATGTGATGGGCGTAGCCAAGGCCTCGCTCGAAGCCAGCACGCGCTATCTCGCTTACGATCTCGGGCCGAAGAAGATCCGCGTCAACTGCATCAGTGCCGGCCCGGTGAACACGCTGGCGGCCCGGGGCATTGGCGGCTTCAACGAAATGCTCAAGCACTACGAGGCCCACGCGCCGCTCAAGCGAAACGTCCTGCCCGAAGAACTGGGCGCCACTGGCCTGTTCCTCGCCAGCAATGGCGCGGCCGCCATCACCGGGCAGGTAATCTACGTGGATTGCGGGTATCAGATCATGGGGATGTGAGTCCCAGCAGGTCCCCTCGCAGCTAGTGAGCCTCCTGGACTATCACTAATTCTGTTTTTGCTCCACCGCAGGCGTTGCAGGCTTCTCGCGCTTCCTGACCGACAACGTGCGGCCATCGCTGGGCTTGCTGGTGAAGTCTGTGGGCCGCTCAGCGCCGGGTTTGCCGGAACATGACTTGAAGGTCTCTCCCTCCACCTCGTATATCCCGAGCTGCTTCTTGCCTTTGGTAAAGCCATCGGTCATCTGGTAGTCAATAGTCTTGCGGTTCTTCGATGGGGCGATGGTAACTTTCGCCTTGATGTAGATTCGATTTTAGCCTCGCGTTGCGCGCCGATGGCAGCCTGGTGAGTTGGGGCACCGGCGGGATGCCAGCCGCAACGACCAGTTTGGTGGCAATTGCGGCTGGGTATTGGGACGGCGTGGCCGTGCAAGCCGATGGGACCGTAGCCGGCACGAGTGCCTCCAATGCGGTGGCCGTTGCAGCAGGCGACAGCCACCATGTAACGTTGCTAGCCGACGGTTGCGTCGTTGCGTGAGGACAGGACACCTATGGCCAAACGGATGTGCCATTGGACGCGACGAACGCGTTGACCATTGCGGCAGGCGGAGACCACAGCTTGGCGGTGGTTGGTCCTTGTATGGGCGCTCCGTTATCTGTTTCCCAATAGGCCCCCAATCGCATCGCCGTCATGCTGCTCACGGTGCGAGGCCAGCGCTATGTCGTGGAGTGTAAGAGTTTCCTGCAGCAGACTAATTGGATAGCCCTGCAGCGCATCGCCGGTGATGGCACTCCCCGACAACTGATCGAGCCGCTCTCGGATCCTGCTCAAGCGTTCTTCCGAGTCCGCCAAATACCGTGAAGGCTAAAGACCGCGACCCGAGGACAGGGTGGCTTGACAGCCGAAAGAGAGCGCTGCAGGCAAGAGCGGAAGTACGTCTCTGTTTCATGTCGGACGCGTTCGGGCCGCATTGCCTGAGCGCTATCGTTAAGCATTTGCGTGCTTTGATTCCTCGACCTGCACGAACGCTGGCTGTTCGGTTAGGCCTGACTATTTGGTTCCAATCAACGGTATGACCCCGTAACGGGCATCCTGAATTTGGGCTTTGATTCAGCACACTATTGCCCGAGAACGCGATAGAACACAGCGGCGTTAGTAGGCGAGAGCAGCAGATTAGTGGCGTTGGTCGGAGAGCCAACCGGCTGCCAGGACGGGCTGGCGAGATTGGTCGCCATCGTGACCTGATAGGGCGCGACGCCGCCATTCCAGTTCAAGAGGAGGTCCGAGCCCTGGAGAACGAGACTGGAGGTGATCGGCAGCGCTGGGACCACGGTGATGTTCATGGTCCCGCTGGCGGAGAAGCCGCCGGGGTCAGTGGCGCTCACCACAAAAATGTTCGGGCCGGCATCGCTGGAGGATGGCGTGCCGGAAAGGGCGCCGTTGCCGGCGACGTTTAGCCAGGCGGGGCCGCTGAGCTTGGCGAAGGTGAGCGGGTCGTTGTTCAGGTCGGTGGCGTTGGTCGCAATGGTGCCGGAGTAAGCCAAGCCGGCGCTGATGGCGGGCAGCGTGAAAGGATTGACGGTGAAGGTGGGTGGCCAATCGGGAATCAAACTGATGGCCAGGACAGCGACATTTCCGTTATTCGGCAGCCGGATGCTTTGGACGACTTTACCGCCGTTGAGGTTAAACGAATAGCCATAGAGGTAGAAGGTTCGGTTGTCCATCGAACCGTCGCTATTGTTGCGGTGCCCGGTCGCCATCGCTTTGGATTCGCCAGGGTAATTCTGCGGGGTAAACCAGTCGCTAAGGCTCTGACTGAAGGTGGTGGTTGTGCTGTCCGCGAAGGTCACAGTGAAGGGTTGCGATACCTGATTGCCCTGCAGGCCAGTTGCCAGCATCCGCAGGACCGAATAGTTGCCTGGCGGCAGAGTGAGGGTTTGATTCGCACTCGTGATGACGTTGGTGACATTCGCCGGCCCAAAATTGAATTGGACGCCGTTCCAGGTTAGGGCCGATCCCAACAGTGTGGCCGAATAGGCGGCTCCCCCGCCGTCAATGCCACCGGTGGCGGGATTGGTAAAGGTCGTGCCGTCGGTGTACATCCCGGCGCGATTATAATAGGACGCGAGCGAGACCGATGCCGGCTCGGTGGCCAAGTTCAGGGCCAGGACAACCACGTTCCCATTATTGGGCAAGGTGATGCTCTTGACGGTCTTGGTCTGGTTAAGGGTAAAGCTGTACCCGTAAAGCTTGACCGGGGTGTTCAGGTCTTTCGTGCCGCCGCCACCGTCACGGTAGGTCATGGTCGCAACAGAGGACTCGCCCGCATAGTTCTGCGGGACGGCCCAGTCGCTGATGCCTTGCGAATAGGTGGTGGTCGAATTGTCCGAGTAAGTCACGGTGAAGGTTTGGTTGTTCTGGCTGCCGTTGACGGCGGTGGCCAACATCAACAGGGTCGTGGATTGGCCTGCGGGCAACGGGATGGACTGACCGGCACACGCGACGACATCCGCAGCGTTTATCGGTCCGAGGACGAAGGCGACGCCCTTCCAGCCTAGCGCTGAGCCGAGCGAATTGGCCGAATAGGCGTAACCGCCGGCGTCCAAACCGCCATTGAAGGTCCGCCCGTCCGCGTAGATGCCGACGCGGTTGTAGTACGAGGCGAGGCTAACCGAGGCCGCGGCGGGTATCGGGGCCGCCAGGGTGAGGCTCAAGGTCATCGTATGAGTCAGTCCACCGGAAACAGCGGTGACCGTTACGTTGTTGGAGCCCGGCAGCGCGGTAGCGGCAGCGGTCAGTGTGAGGAGGCTGGTGTTGGTGGTGACGGTTACCGGACTGAACAGCGCGGTTACGCCGCCAGGCAGACCCGAGATGGACAGATTGGCGCTGCCGCTGAATCGGTTCATGGGCACCACCTGGATGAGGGTGGTGGCAACACTGCCGCGCACCATATTCAGGCCCACCTGCGAGGCGTTCAAAGTGAAATCGTTCGTCCCCACAGCGATGAGGGCCGCGATGGTATTGCTGCCTCTCGGGCTGCCCCAACCGGTGCACAAGTCGTAACCATTGGTGGCGTAATACACGAGCGGATTGTGGTTGTTGAAAGTGTTGCCGGTGGTGATGTCGTGGAAGGCGTTGGTGTAGGCGGTGCGCGGCCCTTTGCCCTGGGCGTAGATGGGGGGATTGGCGAAGCCAACAGATGGCTTGCCCTGAGATGCCGCGGCCTGGTTGACCAACGCCATGAAGCCCGCCCATTGCGGCGAGGAAGCGCTGGTGCCGCCGACCCCTTGCAGCGGCTGGCCATTCTTGAAGTAAATGAAGATCGCCGTATCCGCCAGCATGGCCACATCCGGATAATTCCGATAGGTAGTCGAGCCTTGGATAGCCTGCATATTGATGCCTTCCTGCCAAGGCGGAATGCCGTAACTGCTAATGCCGCCGCCACTGCCGACCCAGGTCGTTTCCGACAGCCACGGACCGCCGGCACCGCTGGTCGATAAGGCGGTGCCGCCAACAATCGTCGCGTAAGGCTCGCCGGTCAAGCCCCCGCCCCCGGACAAGTCAGCGCCGCCGTCGCCGGACGCCTGAGAAAAGGACTGCCCCTGCGCGACGAACTCCAGGAATATCTGCCGGATGGTCGCATCAATGCCGAATCCGTAGGACAACGTCATTTGCTTGGCCTTGTTATCCACGGCGATTTGGTTAAAGACGTCATGGGCTTCGCCTTCGTAATTCAGGATGGTGGCTCCCGGGGCCATAGACATCGACATATCAATGTCCAAAACCTCCTCACCATCGTCCTCATTGGTGCCGGTCGGAACGCCGGTCCAGCCGGAGAGCAAGATGTTGGTGATGACGATGCTGGTGGAGAAGCCGGCATTGGTCTGGTACATGTAAACATCCTTGGCGTAATAAGGTCCTCCGACATCGACAATGGCGATGTACTGTCCAGCCCCAGTGTTGGTGACGCCCGGAGCGTAGGCGGCGCGAAAGTCCTTTCCCGTATAAGTGCCGCCCGGGCCGGAACCGTTAAGACTACATGGCGTCACGGATGCATTGGAGCCGGCGGAGGAGGGCCTGACCTTGAGATTCATCGGATGCGGCAGCATGTAATTGTCCAAACCACTGACATGCAATATGGGCATCCCGGCCTCGACCGAAGGCCCCGTGTCCGCGGCGAAGAAGTCGCGCGACTCGGTTGGGTGCCGATACGTTAGCAGCGTCACGCCGAAAGTGCGTTCGACGTCCGCTGCTGACGCTCTGACGTCCACCAACATGCGGTTTGGCAGCGTGGCAGTGACTTTCAAGTTGTGCGCTGCCGCATACGCAACGACCTTTTGGTAATCCTCCTCGGTCGGGCCGAATCTCTCGGCGAACTGCTCAGAGGTCAGGTATTGGTGAAAGTTGGTGCTGGCGGGGTCATAGAGCTGCTGGAGCAAGGTCGCGAGGGCGTTCGTGTTGCGCAAGGGCAGCCCGATGACGAGGTACAGGTTGGTATCGCCTGGGAGACGATCCAGCGGCTGGAGGCTGGCCAGCACAGGAGGCACGTGGCCGCGCAGGACCTGCTTTTGTGCCAACTGACCGAGCGCAGGGGACAATAGAAGCAGCAATGCGGAGGCAGGCGCAACAAGCGCTCTCGCAACCGAGCCATCTCCTGGCTTGGGACCGTCTTTCAGTTCGGGGTTCTGGTTCAAACTTGGTAATCGCATAAGCAGGTGCAGTTATTTCCCGGTTCAGGGCAAGATCGCCAGCCGGTAAGAGGACTGAGCGGCGACCGGGGCCATGTTGGCGGCGAGGCCGCGCGGAGCAGTCCAGGCCAGCAGTGAGGCGGCGGCTAACAGCCAGGTTTTGCGGAGGCGGAGGGCTTTCAATGGGTGAACAAGATAAAGTACATTGCAGACTACATTGCCAGCTTACCTCTCGGCACCGTCCTGCTCAAGCTCAAAGCAGGCCGCCAGGGCGCGTTCAAGATGCCGCAGGCGCCGATGTCAGGGCGTGTGGTCGAAGCCACTTAGGGAGGGCGAGCGTCCGCGAGGACGCTCGCCCTCCCGGAGATAACATTGACACGTGTCAGGCTCGCCTGCCACGCTCGCCAATATGATGCGATCTATGGTTTCTAACTCACATTCCGCTAATATGCCGGCTTACAAACGCTCGGGTCTGCTTCCTTGTTACGCGGGCGCGACGGGGCTTTTGGTCGCCGCAATGCTGATCGCCACTCCCGCGAGGTTGCGCGCGGCGGGCACACCCTCGTCCCGCGAGCGCTTGTCGCTCAACGCTGATTGGCGCTTTATCAAGGGCGACCCTGCGGGGAGCGAGGGCAAGTTGAGCTACGAGACGCTCAAACCGTGGCTTCTGGCAACCGGCCCTGAACTCAGCCTAAACGCAACGGCGCCGTCCAGAGCGGAAGGCAATCCGGGGTCGGAGGTCGCCTACACGCAGCCGGCGTTTGACGACACCGCCTGGCGCAACCTTAATCTGCCGCACGATTGGGGTGTCGAGGGGCCTTTCAAGCAGGAGTATCCCGGCGAGACCGGCAAGTTGCCCTGGTGGGGCGTGGCGTGGTATCGCAAGCACTTTACTATGCCCGCCGACGACAGCGCCAAACAGTGCTATCTCGATATCGACGGCGCCATGGCGTACGCGAGCGTCTGGCTCAATGGCCAGTTTGTCGGCGGCTGGCCTTATGGCTATGCGTCATGGGAACTTGACCTGACGCCCTATCTCAAACCCGGCGCGGACAATGTCCTCGCCATTCGCGTGGAGAATCCGCCCGACTCTTCACGCTGGTATCCCGGAGGCGGCATCTATCGCAACGTTTGGCTGGTCAAGACCGCGCCCGTCCATGTCGGCCACTGGGGCACTTACGTCACCTCGGAAGTGACTGGGAAGACTGCGACGGTCAATTTGAGGGTCAAAGTGGAGAACGCTTCCTCGGCTGACGCCCAGGCGCAGTGTGCGGCGCAAGTCTTCGAGCTCGACGCCCGGGGGCAAAAGTCCGGCCGACCGGCGCTCGTCTGCGCCCCAACCGAGCTCAAGCTTGGCTCCCATGCCGGCGGCGAAGTCACCCTGAGCGGTTCCATCGCCAATCCCAAGCTCTGGCGCCTGAAGCAGCCCAATCGCTACGTCGCCGTCACGACCGTGGAGCAAGGCGGCAAGGCCGTTGACTCCTGTGAAACTCCATTTGGCATCCGCACGATTCAATTTACTCCCGACAACGGTTTTCTCCTCAACGGGGAGCGAGTTGCTCTGAAGGGCGTGTGCGACCACCACGACCTGGGCGCGCTGGGCTCGGCCATCAACACCCGCGCCCTGGAGCGGCAGGTCCGAATCCTCCAGGAAATGGGGTGCAACGCCATTCGCACCAGCCACAACCCGCCGGCGCCGGAACTGCTCGACGTCTGCGACCGCTTGGGCGTCGTCGTGATGGACGAGGCCTTCGATTGCTGGGCAACGCGGAAAGCGAAGAACGACTACCACCTCCTCTTTCCCGATTGGCACGAGAAGGATCTCCGCGCCATGCTTCAGCGCGACCGCAATCACCCCTCCATCATCCTCTGGAGCATCGGCAATGAAATCCCCGAACAAGGCTCGGCCAACGGCCCGAAGATTGCCGCCGAACTTGCGGCCATCGTCCACGAGGAAGACCGCACTCGGCCCGTAACGAGCGCCTGTGACAACATCGGTGCCGGCTACAACGGCTTCCAGAAGCAGCTTGAGGTCTTCGGTTACAACTACAAACCGAACGAGTACGGCAAGTTCCGCCAAGCCAACCCGGAGATCCCTCTCTTCGGCAGCGAAACCGCCTCTTGCATCAGTTCACGCGGCGAGTATTTCTTCCCCGTCAGCGACAACAAGTTGCAGGGCCGCGCCGATTTCCAAATGAGTTCCTATGATCTCTATGCGCCGCCGTGGGCCACCACGCCGGACACCGAATTCCGCGGGCAGGACAAGTCCCCCTTTGTCGCGGGCGAATTCGTCTGGACCGGCTTCGATTACCTGGGGGAGCCGACGCCATACAATAGCGACCTCAGCAACCTGTTGAACTTCAGCGACCCGGCTGCGAAGGCCGCCATGGAAAAGGAGTTGAAGGAGTTGGGCAGGATTCGCGTGCCTTCCCGCAGTTCCTACTTCGGCATCATTGACCTGGCGGGCTTCAAGAAGGACCGTTTCTACCTCTACCAGGCCCGCTGGCGACCGGGCCTGCGCATGGCCCACATCCTCCCGCATTGGAACTGGCCCGACCGCGTTGGACAGGTCACGCCGGTCCACGTTTATACTTCGGGCGATAAAGCGGAACTATTCCTCAATGGCAAGTCTCTGGGCCTGAAGACGCGGGGTCCTTTAGAATATCGCCTGCGTTGGGATGACGTGGTCTATCAGCCGGGCGTGCTGGAAGTCGTTGCGTATAAGGACCACGCCCGTTGGGCGCATGAGGTCGTCAAAACCACAGGCCCCGCCGCCAAACTAACCCTGTCTCCCAACTCCGTCACGCTCAAGGCCGACGGTCAGGACCTCTGCTACGTCACCGCGGCTATCGCCGATAAGGATGGCCTCCAAGTGCCTCGGTCGAAGAACCACGTTGCCTTTGAAATCACCGGTCCGGGCGAGGTCATCGCGACCGACAACGGTGACGCCACCAGCTTCGAGCCGTTCCAAGCCAGCGAGCACAGCGCCTTCAACGGCCTTTGCCTGGCCATCGTTCGCTCGACTGGCACGCGTGGAACGATTGTGCTCAAAGCAATTTCCCCGGGCTTGAAGCCCGCACAGGTTAAGATTCAGGCCAAACCCTGAGTCAGAAATGAACCGGGAAAGTATCGTCCACTCTTTAGGAGAATTGAACTTAGCATGAATCCAGCCGCACATAAGAGAACCTGGTTGATTGCCGCGCTGATAGCGCTGACGGCGTCCGCAAACGGCAGCACCTTAATATTTTCCCCACAATTCGATAGCATGATCGGCACGACGAACTATTCCTGGGGCAGCGCCCCCAACTGGTTCATGCCCGATGGAACCCAGGCCTTCAGAGTGCCCCTGGCGAGCGATAGCGCCATCATCACCTCGCTGGTGGATGCGGGCGGGTACGGCATTCGCGTGCAGAACCTCGTGTTGACGAACAACGCCGCGGTGAGCAACGGCACATTCTCCGTGCTGAGTCTTCAGATGCTCAGCGCGAGCAGTTTCCAAAACGCTGCGGTCAATATCCTGACCTCGCTGAATGTTGGAGGGACCAACTGCACGCTCTATGGCAGCTCCCTGAATGTTCTGGTGATCGCCTCTGCCACCTTCGCGCCAGTGGCGCCCGCCCCGGCATCCACGCTCGTTCTTTCCCAGGGTTCGATCCTCCAAGACCTCGGCACAGTCGGGCTCGACGGCGGCTCTCAGATTATCGCCGGCAGTCCGCCCCAAAGCACCCTGTTCATCGGGTCAGGGGCAATACTCAGTTCCACGAACCTGACCTACATTGAAGGCTCCGCTACGAACCATCTGAGCGTAAATAACAACGGGCTTATCCGGGTGGACAGCGGCACTCTGCAGTTCGACCAAGGTATCGACTGGCCATGCAGCTTGGGCACCGGTGAATTCAGAGCCGCTTCGACGAGCTCGCTGATCCTGTTCGCTAGCGGCTTTGATGCCCCTGGTGGAACCACTAGCCTGTTTACCGGTGCAGGAACCAACCGCTGGCCCGTTGGCGGCATCATTGACGGCACCGCCCAAGTCGGCACTCTCGACCCAAACTCCGGGGCTTTCATCACCGGCAATCTGGAGGTTCTTTCCTCGTGCAACGGGGCTGGTAAGATGCACGTCCTGGGCAGCCCGGCGCAGACGGCCGTGCTGGACTGGAGCAACGGCACGTTGAGCGTGGCCGCTATCAACGTGGATCCTTATGCAACCCTCCTGATCAGTGGCGGAGCCGGAACAAGCCGGCAGTTCTCGGGGTGCGCGGTTGCCAATTCCGGCCTCTGCTCCATCCTGAGTGGAGACCTGACCATTGCTCAGGGATCCTCGATTAACAACCTGGAGGGAGGAACAATCAACCTGCTGGCCGACGGCACATTCTACGGCTCTCCTCTCCCTTTGGGTGGAGCGGTTAACAACGCAGGCACTTTCCGTAAATCCAGCTCTAGCCTCACACAGTTTGGGACACTAGGTTCGTCTCAAGGCCCCGATTTCAACAATGCCGGCTTGGTGGATGTGGCCAGTGGCCAGCTCAATTTGATGGGTGGGACGAGCTCCGGGCAGTTCGACACTGGTGCGGGAACCGTGCTCTGGTTTTGGGGTGGGACGCACACGCTTGGCACGGGTGCCAGTTTCACGGGTCCAGGCTCAGTCCGTCTCTATCAGGGAGTCTCAGCTCCGGAGTGGGTCGTGAACGGAGGCGTTTCTGTCAATGAACTCGAGCTGGGAACCAACGGACTGGTAGTGGGGACCGACGGCACAATTACAAACCCGGCCACGTTTGGCAGCTTGATTGTCAATGGCGGCGGGACGATCAGCAATGGCACCTATGTCCTTCAAGACACGAAGATGCTGGATGGCAGCGCGTTCATTGGCATGACCCTTACTGTCATCAGCAACTTGGTTGTTGGAGCAACTAACTGCCTGCTTGAGGGCTCGACCATGTGGATTGCCCCTACAGCGTCGGCCACCTTCACTCCGGTGGCGCCGGCCAAGGCATCCACGCTCATCCTGGACCAGGGTTCACTCCTCCTCGACCTCGGCACCGTCATGCTTTATGGCAGTTCCCAAATCATCGCCGGCGATCCTCCTGAAAGCAGCCTGATTATTGAATCGGGAGCGTTCCTCATTTCCACGAACCTCAACTATATCCAAGGTTCCGTTACGAATCCCTTGGCCATCGATAACAGCGGTCTCATCCGCGTGGACGGCGGCACCTTGGGGTTCGATAATGGCATTGACTGGCAAAGCAGCGCGGGCACGGGCGAATTCAGAGCCGCTTCGACGAACTCCTTGATCCTGTTCGCCAGCGGCTTTAACGCCCCAAGCGGAACCATCAGCTTGTTTACCGGGCCGGGGACCAACCGCTGGTCCGCTGGGAGCACCATTGACGGCACAGCCCAAGTCGGCGCTGTCGCCCCCCACACCCTGGCCTTCACGACTGGGAATCTGGAACTACTTTCGTCGTGCAGCGGCGCAGGCAACTTGCACGTCCTGGGCAGCCCCGGGCAAACTGCCGTCCTGAATTGGAGTGACGGCACGCTGAGCATGGCCGCCCTAAACCTCGATCCATATGCCACTCTGCTGATCACTGGTGGAGCCGCAACCAGCCGGCAACTCTCCGGGTGCGCCCTCAACAACCAAGGCCTGTGCCAGTTGTTGAGCGGCGATCTGGGATTGTCCCAAGGAGCTGTGATCAACAATCTTGCCGGCGGCACTTTCGAATTGCTCGCGGACGGCACGTTCTCAAGTTCTTCCGCTGCGTCGGGTGGCGCGTTCAATAATACGGGCACTTTCCGTAAGCTCACCTCGGGGACAACCCAATTCGGAACGGCCATTCCAGCCGCAGGACCGGATTTCAACAACGCGGGCATGGTGGATATTCTGAATGGCCAGCTCAATCTGATGGGCGGAACCAACTCGGGACAGTTCCAGACCGAAACCGGCGCGGCGCTGTGGTTTTGGGGGAGCACCTGCACCCTCAACGCGGGCGCCAGTTTCACCGGCGCAGGCTCGGTCCGTCTTTACCAAGGTGCCTCGCCCCCAGTTTGGCTCGTGGCCGGTAACGTTTCAGCCACTGAACTCGAGTTGGGAACAAATGCAACCATCGGGGGGCCCGGCGTGCTGACCGTCACCAGCGCGCTGTTTTGGACCAACGGGATCATCCAAGGCAACGGGAGCCTGAGCATTCTGCCGGGCGCCACTTTTGATGTCGGGAGCAGCGCCGGGAAGACACTTTCGCAGCGGACTATCAATAATCAGGGATACATCCGGTTGCACGACCAGGCCACAGTCACGTGCGGGACTGGCGCAATCTTAAACAATCTTTCAGGTGGAACACTCGACATTCAAACGGATGCGGTGCTCACTAATGCCACGCCGACGCTGGTCATAAACAACGCCGGGCGCTTTCTTAAATCCGCGGGAACGCAGACGAGCTTCATTATCGGCAACCTGAACAACACCGGCACCATCGAAGCGCAAGCGGGCACTCTGCAGTTCCAGGGCAATTGGTCCCAAACCGTCGGCAGCACAACAGTGGACGCCGGCGCCGTGCTTGGAGGGACACTACTGAGTATTGGAGGCGGAACGCTTGCCGGGAGCGGGACGATCCTTGCGCCGGTGGTCAATGGCGGGGTTACCAGCCCCGGAGGGTCCCCGGGCACCTTGACACTCGGCGCCGGCGAGAACTACCAGCAAGCGGCCGGTGGTGTTCTGCATATTGAGCTTGGCGGCCACACTCCTGGGACCCAATACGATCAACTCGTTGTGGGCGGCAACGCCAGCCTCGCCGGAAGCCTGGAATTAGCCTCGATCAATGGATTCGTTCCACAACCTGGAGACCAGTTTCGGATTCTAACCTGCGGCTCGCTGACGGGCGGGTTCTCCCGAGTCATTGGACCTGCGGTGAGCGGCGCCGTTTGGGTTGCGCATTCCAACGGCACAAACGTCACGGCGGTCCTGGCGAACCAGGTAAAGGTCACCAAGGTCGCAATCTCCGGAGGAGTGCTTAGTCTTTCCTTCAATACGACGGCTGGGCTTACTTACATGGTACAGGAGTCTGATTCTTTAAGTCCGTCGGACTGGCAGACCCTGCAGGAAGTCGCCGGCGATGGTGGCACCCAAATGGTGCCTGATCCGGCCACGAGGCCCGAGCGCTATTATCGGGTTTTGGTTCAGTAGCCGCCCTTGACGGCACGAGAGCCGGTGCCTTGATTAGAGACAGGGCTGTCTCAAAAGGTGTTGCGGGCACCGAGAAGCTGGTTTTGTGGAGAAGACGGCCTCCTTCCGCCGGCCCGATCCTCCCGAGGAGAAGAGGGAGAAGTGATCGGTGCCAGGGTTAGAGGCTCGGGGCAAATGGCAGGACTTTGTTTTACGGGTTTGAAAGAGCCACAGGAAGCGTGCGTTGGCAGTCTTCATGCTCAGAGGGGGTTATCCAGAGACGCTTTGACAACCGGCTGGGAACTGATCCCTGGGATTCGTCTAGTCGAGCGATCCGGCCATGAATACGGAAATGAAGAACAATCAAAGTGCGGCCAGGAGAGGGAAGCCTCGCCCGGGGGTGTCTTCTACTCAAGAGGGATTCACACTGATCGAGTTGTTGGTGGTGATCGCGATCATCGGTCTCCTCGCGAGCTTGCTGTTGCCTACGCTGGTCCGAGCCAAGGAAAGCAGCCGGGCCACGGTGTGCCGCAACGACCTCCGGCAGATCGGCCTTGCCGCGCATATGTACGCCGACGATTACAATGATACGTTTTTCTGTCTGCAGGGAGGTGTGGTGCCCTACGGGGGGCAATGGACGATGGGGCCGAACTCAACGACGCTACGTGACCCGAGTGATTTTGACGGGTATTGGGCGCTGGGATATTACAAATACTTCAGCGGCAATCAGAGAGTGTTCGGTTGCCCGGATGGGAAGCTGGTGGATCAATTCAAGGACTTGGGGTGCAATTATCCTGACGCTTTTTGGGGCAACTCGACTTACGGGATGTGCCAGTACTTGCTAACGCCCTACACGGACACGGGGACGCAGTACGCGCCGGGCTCCCGGGGACCTCTGAAGCGGACCAGCTATTTGAGCCCCACGACCACGATCTTCTGCCAGGATTCATTTGAGCAACTGATGGAAGGGCCCGATGATTCGCTGGGCCTATTTCCGGGCTACACCCAGATTCTCACCAAATGGAAGCCCGGCTCGGCTTACGCCGCTTTTTATCCGGGGATGGACCTGACGATGGGATGGTGGCGGCACAACAAAGGATGTATGATGCTTTGGAACTCAGGGAATGTCAGCCGGATACGGTACACCACTCAGGGAGTGGATTACCATTGGTACACCGGCGAGCGCCCGGACAAATCACCGTTCTAAGCGACAAGCAACTCACCCCCTTCCCGTCCCCTCCATGAACCGCAGAGCAGGGCAGGCGTCTCGCCTGACTTCCACTCATAGCCGGGCCAGGCGAGACGCCTGCCCTACTCTTGAACCGGCGTGGTTAATGGCCCCGATTGGAACGGTGACAAGCTAGCCCGACTTGGCGGATTCGACCCACGGCCTAACTTTTTTCGCTTGGCAAGTTGTTGATTTCCAAGGGAGGGATTCTCCCAAAGGGGGCAGAACCGCTTGTAGTGAAGACCCACCCTATT
>Ga0182014_10001165_pt1 | contig 35566 bp, 34 predicted proteins | sample 612S2DmetaG_FD_120489 | JGI IMG/M metagenome (GOLD analysis project Ga0182014, IMG submission 120489) | Permafrost microbial communities from Stordalen Mire, Sweden - 612S2D metaG | ecosystem: Environmental > Terrestrial > Soil > Wetlands > Permafrost | place: Sweden: Stordalen | collected... | reverse complement strand
GGAGACTATCCCCTCATAGCAAGTAAAGCTTAAACTACTTCTTCAGTTTGGCCAACCCATACCCAGACGAGCCAACACGATACTACCACCAAGTACTAATACACAAAATCCAACCAGTATTAGTATTGCTAGAGTTAGGTCTTTGAAATACTTCTTATCCATTTCAATAGGTTCTTTCATGATTTTATTGTAACACCAGAGTATAATTTAACTATGGCATCACCATATTCAGCACAAGAAGTAGCAGATATGCGATCGCTAATAACGTATTCTCTATCAGTTACCACGACAGTTACTTATTCGGATGTACCCGAACTTCAGCAGGTCGTTGAGCAAATGTTACAGACCTATATTCTTGCTGGTATCCGATATGATGACTTGAAAAAGTTACATAATAAACTAGAGGCTAATAACAGTTAAGTCCGATAACAATAAGGAGTGTATCAAATAATACAACAAAGCTTAACAGGGGTGATAACATAGCCGTTAAGATGTTAAACTATTGAAAATGCTTATATTTAGATGTAAAATCAAATTAGGCAATTACAGCGAAGCCCGCATTTAGCGGGTTTTTTGTTGCCTAAAATTTGGAGTTATAGCTTAAATAGTTAAAGCACTTACTTGGAAAGTTTGGGACGGGGTGCAAGTCCCCACACTCCACCAATTAAAATGAGCCACTAATGTGGCTCAACTTACTTGGAAAGTTGCTCTTATTATAGCACTTTCCAGTTAAGATAACCTTCAATTAACGAATGGTCGGTTTACTATGTCTAAAAACATTAATGTAAAGTACATACCTAACACCTATAGTATTACCTTGACAAGCAAGTATTTGTTTGATACAATTATAGGTATGAGATACACGTTTAAGCAGTTCAAAGAAGAATATCCAGACGATAAAGCCTGCTTAAAAGCTGTACTAGAAAATCGCTTTGGTAGCACTTGCCCTAAGTGTGGAGTTATAGATACTAAGTTTTACCCGATTACAGGTCGTAAGGCTTTTGCTTGTCTACATTGTCGCCAACATATATACCCTCTAGCTGATACTATCTTTAGGAAGTCAGAGACTAGCCTTTGGAACTGGTTCTACGCTATCTACTTATTCTCTGTATCTAAAAATGGCGTATCAGCCAAAGAACTAGAACGACATCTAGGAGTTACATATAAAACAGCATGGCGTATGTGTAAGCAGATTAGATTACTTATGGCACAGGATATTGATAAGTTATCTGGAGACATTGAGATTGATGAAACATATATCGGTGGAACACGTAAAATGTCACAGAAGTTTAGCAATAAAACTGCTGTATTCGGTATGGTTGAGCGAAATGGCTCTGCTATGGCTGTTAAAGTCAAGAGTACAGGTGCGAGAGTTCTTCTACCTGAAATACAAAAAGGTGCTGAAGCTAACTCAAATATATTTAGCGATGAGTGGCGTTCTTATAAATCTCTACCTAAACTTGGGTATAGTCATACTACTGTAAATCACTCACAATTAGAGTATGTACGAGGAACTGCCCACACGAACACAATAGAAGGCTTCTGGGGACAGCTAAAGAGGTCTATTGACGGAACATATCACTCTGTTTCGCCGAAGTACTTACAATCTTACGTGAACGAGTTCGTTTTTCGTTATAACTTACGTTCTGTGCCTATTTGTCCGATTCTTTTGGAATTGGCTGGGAAGCGGATTTAATTAGTCGTTTGAATAGTTTCTTGCTCATATGAATTAGTATATACTAAGATTGATATGGCAATTGTTAGAAAACCAGAAGAAACTGATGATACTAAACTCGGCCTAGAGATTAACAACGGCGATTTTCAGGCACTGCAAAAGATTAAAGATAAGTTTAAGCTAGCAGACGAGGAAGCCGTTCTAAGATATGCTTTAGCGGTTCTGACACAGTCATCTAGCGATACACTATACATTGATGACGGAACTGGTGCTAAAGTGGGATTACAGCCATCAGCTTCCTTAAGAAGGGTAAATCCTGATGACCAAGTCAGCAAGTAATGATTTTAACCCGAACGAATTAACGCAGAAAACAGACGAACATACTCGCAACATTGCTCAGCTACAGGAATCAGTCTCAAGTTTAGAAGAGCGTATTGGAGACAATGATAAGTTTGCCAACACATTTAGTAAGACTTTTGATACAAGCAAGAAACTAGATACGGTCATAGTAAAAGCAGTCGTTTCTTTAATTGAAACACACGATGAAGTAAAGACCGCTATTGGAAAAGCCGTAAAAAAATCAGATAGAGATTGGGTATTATTAAAAGCCAAAAGTGTCTGGGGTGTACTGTGGAGTATTGTCTTACTACTCATAGGGGTACTTCTAGAACGTTACATTCTTCATAAGTAATTACTTGCTGTCATGGGATAGTCTCCTTTATATTAACTTGACAACCAAGTCACAATTTAGTATAATATAAAAGTAATTTCGTACATTAGCAGAACAAACACCCAGTGGATAGGTTTTTAGCTTGTTCGCAGGGTGTTTGTTTTATTTAATACCCAATTAACTATGACAGATAACAAATTACCAGAACACAACATAAATTACTCAGTTCATGAAGATGAACTTGATATTTCAGGTCTGCCTGATGCGCAACGATATGCAAGTCAAGAAGAGCCAACTTCGTTACTAGATCCTAGATTAAGTACTCAGCCCAATGTTGCAGAACAGTCAAAGCCACGTAATGTCAAAAAATATATTACGAGGTCAGGATTGGGCTTATTAGCAGTTGGTGGTATTTTCGCTCTAGCTACACAACCAGAGAATGTATTACACGAAGCAGAAAAGGCCGCACCTATAACGCTTCCTGGGATAGTTGCTTCAGAGGTACTGTGGGATGTGGGAGCGGGCTTAATGGTAGTCGGTGCCGGGAAGAACATAGGCAACCCATTAACATTGAGAAATAGATGGGCTGAAGTTGGTAACCAAGCTGCAAATAGCTCATTAACCAAAGCTGGACTTACGATAAATACAGTTGGAGCCTTGGCTTTTACTGGTTTTCTTGTTTATGGCGGAACCAAATTATCTCCTGATTTATGGCCTGGTGTTGGGGGCGTAGCTGGCGTAGACCTAGCCTCGACTATAGCCATAAGGGCACCAATAGTACTTGCTATTAAAAATGCATCTGAAAGGCAATCAAGCTCGGCAAACATTGATCTAAAATCTGAGAAAAAGCGAATAACTTCGGTTAAGGTTCGCCACGCAAAACTAGATGATATAAACAGACTGGCAGAGATCGATCTTCAACTTTTCAAAAAGGCATATGGTCAAGAGACCCCATCACATCAAGAAGTGGCCGATATGCTTGAGAAACGTTATCTCAATAATCCAGACTGGATGTTTGTATCTGAGATTGATGGCAAAGTCGAAGGATTCGTTTCTGCTTTCAGGACTAATGTCCCATCAGAGGACTTTGTATCTTGGGAACAGTCCACAGCAGATGGAACGCTAGATGGCAGGGTAGACCCTAAGGGTAAATATGCTTATGTTACTAATATGACAATTAAATCAGAAGCAGTTAGATTGGGGGCAGAGGGAATGCTACTCGCTAATCTATTTGCTAATGGCATAGAAGAGGGCCTTGAGTACGGTTATTTTATTAGCAGAGTACCTTATTTTAAACGTTGGCTAAAAAGAAGTGGAATGGAGCCAAGCAATGCCGAGGAATTTCAGCTTGCAGCTGAGGCATATGTGAACGCTCGTAGACGAGACGGGACTAGAAGAGATCCAGAGTTAAGAATATATGAAAAACTGGGTTATAGCCTCGAGAGGACAGTCTCGGACGCATTCCAAGACGATGCATCATTAAATTTTGGTGTAATATGTAAGGCAGAGGTACCCCCAACAAACAAGTTAAAAAACATAAAACCAGTCCGATTAGCTTATGCTACAGCCCTTCGTCAATTAGCAAAACATCCTAAGATATTAGAAAAAGTATTATAACAATGCAATTTATAACGGACATTAGTCAACTAGATACAGCAACAAAACATTTTTCCTCACACGAGGAATATAGCGTTGAGTTTTTCCATATATATAGCGATGAAAATATATCGGAGCGGCACATAAAAAGCCTTGAATATCTAGGTGAATTACAGAAAACCTGGTCTTTCCCCTATTCGAGAATTGTATTAATTGATGATTATAACCCTGACGAGAAGATTATTGGCGTGGAAGAGATAATTGCATACCTGGATGCTAACTCCATGCATCCAGATTATTTTGCATATGAAAGTGATCTTATTAATAATGCAAACATCTTATTAGAATCTATAAGAGATGCAAAAACCTACAGAAGCTATACGAAATATATACAACATCATAATAAATATCCATGCTCACTACTGACGGCTTCCTGGTATTTGACAAGGCTTGGATATCTAGACTCAACTACAGTGATAAGAACTACGCACAAATCGGATAACCCATATACTGCCTCAAAAAGATTGATCAATATTTTACCAGATTACTATCAGCCGATAGAGAAGCTTGCTAACCAGTTGATACTTAAAAGTAGCTATTCGGCTGCATCAGATAGAATTGAAGACCTGTTTTACTCCGTAGATCACTAGAGATATTAGTGTCTTCTTAAAATATCTATCCATTTAGTTTGTTAACTATAGTGGAGACGCTTAGAATATATTCATGCTCATGTTTCTAAGTGTGCTTATATCTATAATTTCTGCTGGTATTGTTCTCGCTGGTCTTATGGCATTACTTCGTGGTCCAAAAAGGGCCCAGAATAGGTGGTTCTTCATCTTCACGATTTTTCTTGCTGTCTGGATAGTATCTAATTTCTTGGACAGTAATTTTGTTAACTCGACAACTGATATTTTACTGAAAATAGATTTTAGCTCAATCCTGTTTACGGCCTGGGCTTTACTCCAATTCACTTTAGTTTTCTTAATAAGAAATGCTGACAAAAAGCGTCTAATCCATACGCCGACCTTTACTATTACCAGTTTTTTGCTAAATGTAATGTTCAGTTTGCTGATTTTTTTGAATCTAGTGGTAACAGGGGATATTAGTACTGGGAAATTAATCGTAGACTATATGTCATTATCCTGGGCATACATATTTGTGTTTCTGGCTTATTTCGTTATTGTCTTTATCATTCTTACGCTTAAAAGTCGACGATCTAAGGGTCTAGAGAAATCTGCCGTTAAAATTATTTATATCGGGTTACTAATAGCTCTTTTAACAAATATATTTACGAATCTAATTTTTCCTGAATTATTTAGCGTAAGGTCTACTGTCAAAGAATTGAATATTATTGGATATGGCGGGTTGTTGTTCATGACCTTAATGATCTATATAGCCATTACAACCCAGAAACTATTTGATATTCGTATAGTCATAGCCAGGTCTGTTGGTTACGTTTTATCCTTTGCAGTAATAGTAGTGATTTATGTTACTCCTACTATTCTAATATCAACCCACCTACTAAACTACAGGCTATCTGTAGCTAAAATCCTATACTTAGTCGCTGTTACGTGCATAGTGGCAATATTATTCCAGCCACTGAGAAGCTTCTTTAACAAACTTACAAATAAAGTGTTCTACCGTAATTACTATGAGATCCAAGATGTGATTGATAAACTCGGCAATCTATTGGTGGGTAGTGTTGACCCCGAAGAGATCAAACATAAAACCCTTGAACTGCTTACGGGCGTGCTAAAACCAAGTTATGCCAAATACTTACTGCTAGTTAATGCTAGGGAGGGCGACGAACAAATTATTCATGGGTTATCAATGACAAATAAAGAGTTAATTGATACTGACGAATTATCTAGTTCTGCTAGTAGGCATCTCTATGAGGCTATGGTAAGTAACAATATCGCTCTAGCATTACGTTTACGCACAAAACATGATGTCCTCGGCTATATTATCTTTGGATACCAAAAATCTGGTAGCTCGTACTCTGATGTAGATAAGCGATTGCTAAGCATAGCTGCTGCCGAGATAGCGATCAGCCTACAAAATGCACTTCGTTTTGAAGAGATTCAGCGGTTCAACGTAACGCTACAAGCTAAGGTTGATGAGGCAACTAAAGAGCTTAAGAAGACTAATGAAAAGTTAAGGGCAATAGATGAGACCAAAGACGATTTTATTAGCTTGGCTTCTCATCAATTACGAACACCCCTGTCTATTATAAAGGGTTACGTTAACATGGTTATCCATGGTGATGCAGGAAAGATAAATGAACAGCAAAAAGATTTTCTTGAGTTAGCTATGTTAAGTTCTGAGAACATGGTGAGTCTAGTCACTGAATTACTCAACATATCACGAATAACCTCGGGGAAGTTTAGCCTAGACGTCGGTCCAGTCAATCTAGCAGATGTCGTTGACGCAGAAGTTAAAAAATTAGCGAATATGGCAGATTCAAGGAAAGTAGCTTTAACATTCCACAAGCCTCATGATTTCCCGACACTTCTTCTAGACGAGGAGAAGATTAGACAAGTAATCGCTAATTTTATAGATAACGCCATATATTACTCCAAACATAAAAACGCTAAAATTGACGTTCAGCTGACAAGTGAAGATGATGATATTGTCTTTAAGGTCATAGATAACGGTATTGGCGTGCCTCTTCAAGAGAGAGATCACCTATTTACTAAATTCTACAGAGCGAAAAATGCTAAATTCGTTCGTCCTAATGGCACGGGCGTAGGTTTATATCTGGCTAAGGTAGTTATCAACGAAGAAGGTGGTAATTTAATTTTTGAAAGCAAGGAAGGTGAGGGCAGTACGTTTGGATTTAAATTCAATAAGAATAAAATTATCCAAAATACCAATAAAGCTCAGTAGTTGGCTATTTATATAATGACTTAAGTGGTAAAATCGAAAATATGGGATGTATAAACTTAATAATTAGATAGGTTTTCAATAAATGGATGACAAGAAACGCATACTTATAGTCGATGATGATGACCAGATATCAAAAATGTATACCACGCTTTTGAATATCAAAGGGTTTACAACCGAAAGGGTTAACAATGGCGAAGATGCTATCGCCGCAACGCTAGAGTTTAAACCTGATTTAATTCTTCTAGATATTATGATGCCTGAAATAAGTGGTTTTGATGTAGCGGATATTCTACACAATACCGAAAAGACAAAAGACATACCAATAATAGTACTCACTGCATTAGGCGGCAAAGAATATAGAGATAAAGCCACTGCTGCTGGAGTAGCATATTATTTCGTAAAAAGTGAAGTCGATCTCGATTTGATTGCTGAAAAAATTCAAGAACTCCTTAAGTCATCCTGACATTACTCTAATAGAGTGAATATTCAAACAATGAGGTTCGATTCGAGTAGCATAGAAGACTTTAAACTGGTATTAGCTAGCTAACCGGGGTAATGATTCGTAATAGGGCATTGCTTTTAGGCATGAATCTAACAAGTGCCATATCTGCAAAAACGAACCGGCTATTAGCGGGTTTGAAATAGTAAGGGCATAGGGCTCTGATCCGTATAGAACTATCAAGAGTGAAGATTTGGTAACGCTCCATTCTACGGGCATGTCATAGTCTTCGCTTTTGACCCAAGTTGTTTTCAGATTAGACTGTTTATCCCCTTCATAATTTACCGGACCTTTTATACCATCGGGCAAGATACCGAATCTTTTTAACCCATGCCTACTTGGTAGAGTTCGGAGTTCATGCATAATATCAAAGCCCATGGAGGTTACATCTCGCAGTGAACGAACAAAATATATATCTTCTCCCAAAGCTATCTGATTTCTAAACGAATTCGCAACTGAGGTGTTACCGGTAACTATTTCGACACCCGGCTGTTCAGTATGGGAATAGTATTTAGAAACCAGTTCTTTCATCACCAAAGTAACGGCATTCTCTCTTGCTGTTGCTTCGGCTCTTAGGTTAGCGGCCAGCGAGGCAAGGGCGGTTGGGTTGCTGATTTGATATGAAGTTTTGTTTCCTGAACTTCTGGCAGCCAGTTTAAGTTCAACTAACTTGTCCAATAATTTATAGGCGTTGGTTCGGCTTAATTTGAGCTTAATAGCTGCCTCGGGCGGTGTTATCTCACCCTTCTCGATGAGAAGAGCATACATAGCTGCCTGTGTTTTTGATAGCCCGGTGGCGATTAAACCATTTAGTTCCATAACAACATCGTAGCATAATAATATTAATAAGTGAATACCGTATTCACATAATATGTAAAATAGTATAGTATATAATACTAGAAATGTCATATAACTATTGACAATATAGTCAAACATTGGTATAATCTTTACCATTATGAATAAACCAGAACTGAATAATAATTATGACCCTCGACAATTTGCGTTCGAGGTATTAGAACGATCTAATAACGTTCTAAGATCTGCGGTTGCTATAGTTTCTCCCGAATCACCAGACGCTAATCCTTTAGATGTATTTCTTGCGCCAGGTGAGGTTCGAGCCAATGACCCAAGTTTTAAGGGCACGGCAGACCAAGAAGAAAAATTACGTGATTCTGCTGCAGAACTTGGCTTTGGCAGTGAAACGGACAGAACTATGAGCGAACTTGGTCTTCAGGGTGGAGCTGTTATCTTAGAAGGCGGACAAGCCCATAAAATACAGGCCGAAGCCTTAGTTGTAGCCGAAGACGAATCAGCTAATCCATCATCTATTATATTTTCAGCTTCCCCGAATCGTAAGATTAGTAATGACGAACAGCAATTTATGGCTGAATTTCTCGGTACTGATAAGTTGAGCGTCGGGGCTACTGAGTACGAAATAGCGGCTCAAATCGCTAGTAAAATTACTGGATTCGAAAAATCAGAGACCGATGTACAAATCCCCTATAACTACAATATAGACAATAAATTTATTGTAACTAGCGGCTCAAATAATCAGCTAACAATTATTGGAAAAGTTGGAGCTGCACCGGTCATACTCTTAAGAGTAGACCGCGAGAACTATACTGGTGAAAATGGAAAAACTAAGTATAGAAACCAGCCGGACAGCGCAGATATTATCAGGATTGTCGATACCTTGCTAAGAATTGATAATGACGAATCAACTCCCATAGCTTTCGTAACGAGCGGGACCTATCGGCCCTCTCGTGAAGTTGACGGTGCTAGAGCGGCATTAGCTATTGCTAATCGTAAGGTTGGCGTGCCAACTTATGGTACGGCACTTATGGCCCGAGTTAAGGGTAATCCATTATTGGCAACTGGGGGACCAATTAATCAATTACCTGGCGAGCTTCACATGATGGCGGTTAAAGTTCAGAAATTGAAAGAAGAAATAGAAAACCTTTAGGGCGGTAATAACCTAGCGACAATTAAGCAGGCGTACTCATGAAATACGAAATCCTGTCCGCTCGGGATAATAACCCTTGATCTTACGTGAGACTCGCGGGTCGGCTAAGTGACTCTTTTAATCCAAGTGCTCATATAGTAATAATTGTTCAACACTGCGATAATAGACATAAGGGTTATAATTTACTAAATCTTATGTCAACCAAATCAGATATACAAAAGCTAACTACTGACGAGCTATTTAATAATCTCAAGACCTCAAAAGATGGTTTATCTGCTGGTGAAGCGAAGTTGCGTCTAGATAAGTATGGATCCAATATACTAAAGAACGAATCGAAGGCAACAATCCTCAAATTACTTCTCGGGCAATTTAAGAGTGCCCTTATATATTTGCTCGTTCTCGCATCATTGTTGTCATTCATATTGGGTGATTTGAGCGATGCATTCATAATTTTAGCGATTCTAATAATCAATACGAGCCTTGGTTTCTATCAACAATATCGGTCTGAGAACGCTGTGGCTAAGCTCCAGAAACTGGTTAGTAAGGAAGCCCTAGTAAAGAGAGACGGCAAAGAAACTCTTATAGTCGAACATCTTATCGTACCTGGAGATATTGTTATATTGCGAGAAGGGGATGTGGTACCGGCAGATGTTAAACTCATCCATACTGATGATTTAAGTGTTAATGAGTCTCAATTAACTGGTGAGTCGGCTCCGGTCGGAAAGTCAATCAGCGGGGCTAACTCTCTTGTTTATGCGGGGAGTATTGTTGAGCGCGGGGAGGGAGAGGGCGTAGTCTATGCTACCGCAAAGAATACGGAAATTGGCAAAATAGCTCACTTATCTTCTAGTACCATAAGAACTACTCAATATGAAAAGTCCTTGTCGGCATTTAGCTCTTTTCTTGTTAAAGTAACTTTCCTAACTCTAATAATTGTATTCGTCTTGAAGCTAATCATTACGCATGACGCTTCACACATAACTACTCTTGGTCTGTTTGTGGTTGCGCTAGCAATTACTGTTGTTCCAGAGGCTATGCCGGTTATCGTAACCGTAACACTATCGTCAGGTGCCATGCGTCTTACAAAACAACACGTCATCGCCAAAACTCTAACAGCGGTAGAGGATCTCGGAAATATTACTCTTTTATGCAGCGATAAGACTGGTACCTTAACCGAGAACCGCCTGACGGTTAAAAACCTGATAGCCGATGATAAGATATTATTTCAGAAATTAGCAATTGCCAGCCTAGAGTCACTAGATGAAAAAAGAAAGAAGTTTCAATCATCTTTCGATAAAGCTTTTATTGACTATGTACCCGAAGATGTTCAGTCAGGAACCCGAGGTTATGAACGTCTCCAGGAGCTGCCTTTCGATCCAGCCGCCCGTCGAAGAAGGGTTGTATATAAGGATGGCAACAAAACATATTTGGTTGAAGTGGGCTCAGCTGAAACTCTTTTATCTATTTCTAACGAGCCAAAAACAGAGCAATATCTAAAAATTATCAGGGAAGATGGCAAGAGTGGATTAAGACACCTTGGGATAGCTTACAAAGAACTTAAATATACTTCATCTGATGAGTTTGACATCATGAAGCACGAGCAAAACTTACATTTTGTTGGTTTTGTTGCGCTCGAAGATCCTCTGCGACCAACCACAAAGCACACCATCGCATTTGCTGAAAAGTTGGGGGTTGCTATTAAAATTCTTTCTGGCGACAGCAAAGAAGTCACTGAGTACGTAGCTAGGGAAGTTGGATTAATAGATTCTAAACAGACGGTCTATACGGGCGATGAACTTGAGAAAATGTCCGATAGCGAATTCAGTCGGGCTGTGCAGGATAACAATGCGTTTGCGCGCTTAAATCCTGAACAGAAATATCACATCATTGAAATTCTTAAACTAAACAATATCGTTGGTTATCAAGGGGATGGTATAAATGATGCTCCGGCACTGAAGTTGGCTGACGTGGCTATTGCTGTCAATAACGCCACTGATGTAGCCCAAGACAGTGCAGATATTCTGCTACTCCGAAACGATCTAGGTGTAATTATAAATGGAATCAGTTCCGGTCGGGCAATATTTACCAACATAAATAAATATATTCGTTTTAGCATGGTATCAAATTTTGGGAACTTTTTTGCTATATCGGCTCTCTATCTTATCTCTAGTGCAAGTTTGCCCTTACTGCCAATACAACTGGTTTTAATTAGTCTACTAACCGACCTGCCTTGTATTACGATCGCGACAGACAATGTTAGCCCGGATGAGCTGATACGACCCAATAAATTTAATGTCCATTCACTAATGTTTATTTCAATGTTTCTGGGTACGATAACGGCTTTGTTTGAAATCATGTACTTTGCAATCATAAAAGGCCAGCCCACTGGCATAGCTCAGACTGGACTATATCTATTCTTAATATTGACGGCACTGATAGTTATCTTCTCAATACGCAACAAAGATCATTTTTGGCGAGCCCAACGATTATCCAAAGCCATGGCATTATCTTTCGCCATAATAACTCTTATTTCTGTAGTTACTATATATATTGGTCTGACAAAAAGACTGTTCTCATTCAGCTCATTACCTATGGGCATATTGGGAATGACAGTTGTCATAACCCTTTTTTACGTTCTGGTATTGGATACCGTTAAAATCTGGTTTTATAAGTCTAGTATTGGCGCGAATTTATAAGTCGGGTTGGCCGCTAAAGAGTCTAATTTGGCGAAAGATAATATATAAGTTGACCGGCTGTGCCGTCATTGGTAATTGTATTATCGGCCATATCACCGTTACCAGTAGTCTTATCTGTAGTTCCAGAATCACCATAAATAAAGATTGGTTTTGAACCGCCAACTGCAACTATCTCGACGTGTCCGCCATTGTAGTCGAAGAATGCCACATCACCCGCCTTGGGAGTGTAGTCATAGGCCGAGTGATAGGTAAATCCTTGGTTCTCAATATAAGGAGCATAATATTCATCCCAACCATCTCGCTCACCATTTTCAAAAGGGTATCCGGCCTGCTTATAAACATAGCTGACAAAATCTGCACACCACTCCTCATAGCTATTACCGTCGGAATAAGTATTGAGCAGGGTATTGTGGCTGACAGTGCCTGATTGCCATAGAATCCATTGCTGTGCAGCAACACAGGCAATTTTATCTCCCTGAGAGCCTCTGCAGCCCAAAAAGGCCCCGCTAGTGGATTGGCTGCTATATGTTGCGGGCATCCAGGCTTCAAGTGGCTGTGTAAGGTGCGTGCAGCGACCGAGGATTAGCTGCTCGTTTGTTTGATCATTGGGTATCTCTAAACAGTCGGTACTGGCCGGATTTTCATAACCATCAATGGCAGCGACCCAAACCTGTCCCGGCTTACCGCTGCACGGATTGGACACTACTTTGTCGTTGACAGTCGTCCCATTATTTAAAACTGATAAACAAGACTTCTTGTCGTGAACTAAGCTGCTACCGGTTGCTATCCAATTCTGGGCGTCTGTTCCATTGCACTGCCAGCTATCAACTACGGCATTCACGGCCGAACTGTCTTGATGGGCGTCCAGGCAATACCCGTCTATACCAGATTTAATTTCGGGTATTGATGAGGAAATATTAAAAGTTGCAATCTTAAATGTTAAGAATGCGGCGACTATCACTGCCAGGTATATTATAAATTTCCTGAAACGGTGTTTATTTGGCTTCTTCGTTGGGGCGCTGTATCTTCTTTGGGTTGTTGAATTCATAATGATCGGCTAATCGATGAAACTTATTTGTTTAAAATAACGTAGGTAAAATTATAACCCATATTAACCCCCAATACTGAATATCTGATGCGAGAATATCTAAAATGATTACTAGATAGCCCGGCAATATTTCAGGCAAACTTAAGCTAAGATCGGGTATACTATCCACATGCTCATTTGTTGTGAGCATTTTTTGTTTAGCGGTAATTTCTTTTAGCCAGTGATACGAAGCAAAGTTGCAGAAAATTTATGCAATATAATTGTTATCCCAATAACTCGAGCATAAACCGAATAATAATTTTTTATTCAGCCAAGCCTATTATAAAATGGAGTAACAGAATGACTCAAATTAAGATAATTTATGGATAGAAGTGGTCAGCCACGGCGTGCTAGGCAGCAGCAAAGCATGGATGGTTTTTCTGCGCCCCGAGTTCGCAGCAAGCCTGTTTTGCATCACCCAATTACGAGACCCCAGCTAGCTCCCGTAGCCCCAACCATTGCTCTTCCTGAAATGCCTGCCGCAGCCAAACTACCTAGGAATGCGGCCAGGGTAGATAGTAAAAAAAGAAAAATAAAAAGAAAATGGTCTCGTCGTAAAAAGGTATTAATTACCATATTAATTATTGTTGTGGCGCTACTTGGCGTTGGTGGATACTACGGATCACGTATCATCGGTAATATCGATAAAGTTTTCCACGGCAATATATTTTCTGACACTAAGGCTCTTTTTAGTACAACTACACTAAATGGTGAGAACCAGGGCAGGATTAATATACTACTGGCCGGTGATTCTGCCGATGATATAGGGCACAGCGGGGCAGACCTAACAGACTCTATTCTCATTGCCAGCATAAACACCAAGAACCACACCGTCTTTTTGTTAAGTGTCCCAAGAGACCTATGGGTCTATGTCCCAGGCATGAACTCATACGAGAAAATTAACGCCGCCAACACCGTGACTGATTTCAGCCAAACTGGCTATCCAAGCGGTGGAATGGGCCAACTTCAGCAGATTATTGAAACTCAACTAGGTATCCCCATCGATTATTATGCACTTATGGATTATGGCGCATTTCGCGATAGCGTAAATGCAGTTGGTGGTGTGACGATTAATATTCAGAGTTCCGATCCAAGAGGCCTTTACGACTGTAGTATTGATTATAGTAATAATAAACCTCTCGTGGACTACACGAATGGCTTGCATACACTGGACGGCGAACAAGCCTTGGATTTGGCTCGAGCTAGAGGGGATTGTTATGATTCGTATGGTTTTGCAGACTCAGATTTTCAGCGCACTAAAGACCAGCGCGAAATGTTTATAGCCATTTCCGAAAAAGCTAAGACATTAGGTATCATCAGTAATCCTGCAAAAGTTAGTGATCTATTTAGTGCCCTTGGGAATAATGTAGAAACAAACCTGAGCCTCCCAGATTTACTGGCGCTTATAGGACTAACTAAGGATATTAATCCTGCAACAGCACAGTCATATTCCTTTAGCTCAACTCTTACGGGTGGTTCCAGCCCAGTATTAACCGATTATACAGATCCAAGCTCAGGTGAAGAAGCTCTCATACCAACTGCTGGTATAGGTAACTACTCAGCCTTGACACAATACTATCAACAGCTAGCTTCGAATAACCCGGTCGTTAAAGAAGGCGCAAGTGTAGTTATTCTAAATGGCAGTAATGTAGTTGGATTAGCTGCAAAAGAGAAGACAGCGCTAGAAGCAAAGGGCTTTAATGTTGCGTCCGTTGCTGATGCATCAACAGAGTATCCGTCGACGATGATTGTTGATAATTCAAACGGTGCCGATCCTAACTCCCTTAAATTACTCAAGCAATTATTCCCGGGTACTACCGTAACAACTGACACTTCGCCAACCGAGGCCACCGAGGCTCAGGGCTATAGTGATACTTTCGTAGTTATTCTTGGTGAAAACTGGAATCCAACCACACAATAAGATCTATAAATATGACCTTTTAGCCGTATCAACGATGGGGCTTATGGTCTTGGCATAAGGTTGGGTCGAAGAAATTTACACCATGTTAATAGTTTTTTCACTGTAATGGTAGCGCTTATGTTATTATAAGTTATAATAAAATCGTGGAAATCAGATGGAAGAAAAACCCGATAATAATCTAAAAAGTCCCACTATCGTATCTTTGAAAAAGGCTTTTAACAAAAGACCAGCTTTAGTCTATTCTGGCCTAGTCATTATTATTATAGTTGTTGTTATCTTAGTGAGGCATAATAGTAAGACTGTCTTCACTATCGACGGGACAGCCTATAATCAATCATACGTAAACCCAATTGCTGTTTTTCCGACGGTTTTTCTACACGGATCAAATAACACTGCATATAGATCTATTCTCAACATGATCGAATACAAGACCGTAGCCAACAATCTGCATATAACTACTACTGCTAGTCAATTGAATACCCAGCAACAAGTACTTAACGGTGAATACGGAGCATTTACTAAGATACCAAGCTACAAAACATGGTCAAACCTCGTTGCGCAATACAAAGCAATACAGTATAAACTGAGCACCCAATACCAAAATAACGCGTATCAAGGATATAGTTTTATTTTTTGGTTTGGTAACACGATCGATGGAGGTCCGACATATACACCGCCAAATGCGGACAATACGACAATATATAACCAGGCTAAAACTTACGCTCTAGGCAGGGCTAATTACTATTATGGGCAGCTAAAGACTAATAAGATGACTCTAGCTAAGGCTTACGGCGCGGTCGTCTCAGACCCGAAATTGTTAGTCAACTCTATCAGCAACCCAAGCGTGAATTTCGGAACCTACATCTACTTACCCTGGACTACTCAGGTGTATTATCAAGATGTGATTAATTATATACAAGCTCAGAAAACAACAGGACTAAGTTCCGTAAAAACCGGTACGATCTATGCCGGTTCACCGAATTACCAGAAAAAAGACGCATATTATTACTTTGTTAATATCAATAAAATTAACGTTTCACCAATAGACTTTAACCAGGCCCTTAAGTCACTCAAAGTTAGTTACCGAGGAGCAAATTAATGGCAGAAAGAAAACTTTTAACTTTCGGGACTCATAAATCAAATAACCACAAGGGCTTCCTGTTCGTATTATATTTTAGTTTCATATTAACAGCAGCATTGATAATGTTGAATAGCGGAGCAAACAGGGTATTTGCGGCATCCCCAGTAACTTGTGGTATTAATACTGGTAATAGCACAGATTACGCAGCGGCTGTTATTGAACTACAGGTACAATCATCTGACTCTTCTGTCGCTCCGGTTACGGCACAGGGCGCTAGTGCTACGATAACCGACAAAGTCGAATACCCAAATGGCAGGAGTAATATCCTGAGTTATGACGTGACTACACAGAAAATTGTTTCAGGACCCCAAGATTCCGTCACTTTAAGCCAGCATTCAGGTATAACATGCCAAAATCCTAATAATGGCAACACCTATGTGAACCCCGTAGTACTAGCCTATACAACTGGGGCTACTAGCAGTATTGGTGGCTATGCTAGCCCGGGGTCGTATGTGCTTGATTGTGATGAACTCGCGAGCGGTGGTGCTTTAGCTACGTTTAGCATAACTGGTAGCGGTACTCCAACTAACGCTACTGCTGGAGGAACTTGGGATACGCAAACAATTCAGCCCGCAAACGGCGGCACTGCGTATACTATAGTCACATATAAGGAGAAGCAGGCTCTAGTGCCGTTGACCGGTGAAGTTGATGAGAATTATGCTCATAATGGATTACCTGGCGCCGAGGTATGGTTGACTGACTCAACAACCCCCAAATATACCGGCCCATTATATACTGTACAGACTGGTCCTACAGAGGGTATCTATTCTACCTCCATACTCACGGGTGATCATTTTCAAATTGATATGACTCATTTTACTAATCCTAGCGGTTATTCTGGAGCATACACTGACCCTAATTTATCATCGACGGCTTCAAGGTATAACTGCAACTCTTCGGAATACCCAAATCAGGTGGCTGGATCAAGCCCGAGTAATTCGTCTTGCACGGACATACGCAGCGTTACCAACGACGCATACAATTTTATTTATAATTCTTCTTCGACATCTAGTTGTGGCGGCCTGTCATCGTCGGGTTCTGGTTCAACGTATACGGTGTCTGCTTCCTATACCACGGCTAATGGAGTCAGCTATAAGAGCGTAAGCTTCAACTGGGGCGATGGCACCACGATTTCTGGGGGAACGAATTCCAATGGTGTAGTAAGGTCAGCTCCACATACTTATAGCGGCTCCGGAACCTACGCAGTAATAGCCACGCTTAGCTTTAACAGTTCCTCAACTTCAACATGCCAGACTACTATTATCGTAGGTGGCGGGGGGAACCCTACCGCACCTATACTTGCATGTACTGCTGGAGGTGGTGCATATAACATAACGCTTAATACCAATCCGACACCGACTGGGGGTTATATTGGCGCAGGCTATCCTTCTCCCACACTTTGGTTCACTTCAAGTGGTGGGTTTGACTCTGATGCCAATCACGGATTGAGCCTAGCCCCTTACTCGGATCAAACATCTCAACTTATTGTTGATGGAAATTCCAGCCTAGGCCTCCCGTCATCTGGCCCAACTGATTTTACTGGGTCTAATTCGAATATAGGTGGCCTTACATACCCAATAAATAATTCCGCTGGCGTATACAATGTAAATTATGAGGCAAATATAGTATCTGTCATATCTAACCCAGCCTATCCTAACGACCCAGTTATTACCCAACAGACACCAACTCCCCCAGTGGTCTATCAGACGGAAACGCAGAACCCCGTCCCAGTATTTACGACCACAGCTGACATAGGAAGTCCAACGAGCGCATACTACACGAAAGAAGTTGTCACCACTACGTACATCTATACCAACACAGTTACCGGGCCTAACACTTCGGAGGGGACAGTCACTGGTTCGAGTAGGCCTACTCTTGGATCTAATGAAACGTCGGCAGGTCCTATAGCTCTTGCTTCGTCTACTACTAGTTCGCAACCAATAACTTCATCCACCGTAGGCACAGACCCAACCATTCAGACAATCACCTATGAAAATTCAACTACAAATACATATACCGAGCCAACCACGATTACTACGCCGGGTACTACTACTTCGGGTACTACTACCTATTCTTGTTCGCCTGGTTGGTCAGGACCCAGTGGAGGTAGGTGTTCTAGGGTGGAAAAGAACGGCACGACGACTTATACTGGTGAGACTGCTACTACCTCACCATCAACTACCAGCCCCTCAACGACTACTCCTAGCTCGGAATCGTCTCAAACCGTAACTGATAATTATCAATATATCGTAACCATCACTACAACCACCACCACAAACACCAACACCACTAACTGGATAACCTATGCGACCAATCCGACAGTTTCATGTCCTGCTGCTACGATCCAAATTGCCGATCAACCATACATGAAGGTTTACGGCGGTGATGTGGTAGCGGGCAGTGGTTTTGCATCAGGATCAGGCACTAGTTGTACTGAGCCAACATCTTCAAGTATCATTGGCTGGAATTGGCCTCAGCCACCCAAATATAGCGGCGCGGGTGATGAGTTTGCGGCATATGCCTTAGGAAATATTAATGGTTTTGCTACTAATCAGGCTTCGGCTAACGGGGGAGTCACGGCCCTATCATTCGCCAATAATAACCCCAATAATAATAACCCGTCATCTGGACTTTTCGGTGGATACTTTGTCCCAGTAAATTGTGCTCCTGATTTCTTCGGTACCATGCCAACGAGCACTATCTCACCCGTACCATCAAGTCCAAACAATTTAACAACCCAGTCTTACTACAGTGGAAGTGGTGTAACAATCAACGGTGGAAACGTTCAGGACAGTCAACATCCGACAATTTATGTAGCCGGAAATGCGTATATTACTGGAAACATTAACTTAGGCACTAACCCTGGCGGAAATTGGAGTAGCATCAGTGCTATCCCGTCTTTTGAGCTTATAGTTAAGGGCAACATATATATTGATCCTGGCGTAACTAATCTAGATGGCATCTATGTTGCTCAAGGCGGCACTATTTATGATTGCGCAACAGCCTCTGGCCCAGTTAGCATTAATGACTCTTCGTTCTATGACACCTGCAACAATAAACTAACAGTAAACGGGTCTTTCATTGGCACCAACGTAGATCTAATGAGGACTAACAATACGCTTTACCAGAGTAGTTCTGATAGCTCTAATGCCGGCGGTGGTTCATCTAGCAACGCTGCTGAAGTCTTTAATTATAATCCGGTAATTTGGCTTGGTCTAACTACCAATAATACAAATTTGAATAACTACGATTCTGTCACCAGTCTTCCGCCCGTCTTATAGAATTTATTTTTTGTCTAAACTTACGTAACGCTTATGATATAATTTTATTAATATGAGTATTTTGAGTGGGGTATCAGACTTTTTCGGACTCGATATCGACGATACGGCTATACGTATAGTCCAGTTGCACGGCTCTTCGAACCCCAAGACACTGGTTAAATACGCTTATCAACCAATAGATACGAGGTTAGTTATAAGTGATGCCCCAGCAGACCAAGAGAAGCTCTTAAAGGCCATTAGTGGTTTGTTAGCCCAAGCAAATATGTCAACAAATAATGTTGCTGTCGCCATATCATCTCAAAAGGTATTTACGACAGTCGTTGATATTGATAGACTACCCGCCAACGAACTGGCAAAATCGATTCGTTATCAGGCCGATTCGCTCATACCAACTCCCGTGGCTGAATCAAAAATTGACTGGGCGCTGCTCGGAGATTCACCAGTCGATAAGAGCAAATTGGAGATTCTTTTGTCTAGCGTTGCCAATAACTATGTTGAGCGCCAATTGGAGATGCTGGAATCGATAGGTCTTAATGTTATAGCTTTTGAACCGGACAGCATGGCTGTCGCCCGAGCGCTTATTGCTCCCGATAGTAAAGAGGGGCAAATAATACTAGATATGGGGGCTATAGGTACCAATATAATTATCTATGCAAATGGTTCTCCGCATCTAACACGAAATATTACGACTGGCTCACAAGCAATATTCCGTGCAGCAACTGAGAATCTAAACGTCGACAATGATCAGGCCAATCAGTACGTCATGAAATTCGGGCTTAGCGAGGATAAACTTGAGGGGCAAGTATATAAAGCCCTGATAAATATCGTAGATACATTATGTGCAGAAATTGAGAAATCCATCAAATTCTTTACTTCCAGGTACCCAAACATAAAACTTGAACGGATAATAGTCACAGGCTCAGCCGCCACATTACCAGAATTTCCGCTATACATTGCTAATAGATTCGGCATAAATGTTGAAATAGGAAATAGTTGGCGCAATGTATCATATTCTCCATCCAGACAAAATGAATTATTAGCTCTATCGAACCTGTTTAGTACGGCCGTTGGCCTAGCAGAGAGGTTAGAATGATTCAGTTTAATCTATTACCAGACGTAAAGCTACAATATGTAAAAGCTAAGCGAGCTCAAGACATCGTAATATTGGTTTCAACAGTACTAATTGCTGTTTTCTTAGCAATCTTTGTGATCCTCTATGTGTATGTTTCGATTATCCAAAAGAACCATATCAAGAACCTGTCCAACCAGATAACCTCCAGCACGCAACAAATAACCAGTAATTCAAATCTTAACAAAATCTTAACAATTCAGAATCAGCTGGAATCATTGCCGTCTTTATACAACGGGCGACCGGCGACTACTCAACTACTACCGTTCGTAAATCAGCTAACTCCCTCCAAGGCAACGATATCGACGTTAGCGGTAAACTTCGTACAAGATAGCGGATCGATCGCAGGCAATGCTGATAGTCTAGCTACAGTTAATACTTTCGTGGATACTCTTAAATTTACGACATTCACGGCGGGAAGTATTAAAGGGACCAATGCCTTTAGTGGTGTAGTTCTAACAAGTTTCGCCCAAACAACAACACCGGTTGGGTTTAGTTACTCAATAGCATTCTCTTATAATCCAGAGATATTTAATGAATCAGCGCAAGCCACACTTTCTGTGCCAAATCAAATAACTACACGGTCAATAACGCAGCAACCAACAGATCTATTCTTAGGTACATCGTCGGGGAATAAATAATATGGCAAAGAAATTACCAATTACTAAACGGAATTTAATAGATAAAGCCGATAGAAGGATGCTTACATTCGCCGGGATCGCTGCGTTTGTAGTTATTTTCTCAATAATATCCAGTAAGTCATTATTGTCACAACTAACTTATCAAAACCGATTGGCTAGTGCCAACCAGACTGCTCTTGACCAGCTAATAACTGATACTTCTTCTGAGCATTCACTAGTTAGTTCATACCAGTTATTTACGAGCTCGCCAACAAACATTATTGATGGAACCTCAACTGCTCAGGGACTGAATGATGGTAATAATGGGCAAATAATTCTTGATGCCCTGCCTAGTAAATATGATTTTCCGGCCATGATTACAAGTGTTGACAATCTGTTGTCAACTTCTGGCGTAGAGGTTACCGGCATCAGCGGCCTTGATGAACAAATTGCCCAACAAGCTGACCAGACTAGCTCAAGCCCATCGCCGGTGCCGATGACATTTCAATTTACCGTAAGTGGTTCATACCAGAATATCCAGAGTCTGTTTGATACGTTCCAGCGATCTATTCGACCTTTTCAGTTTCAAAATGTATCATTTCAAGCAAGCACGAGCTCAACCAATCAGACAAATCTTACGCTAACTGCCACAGCTCAAACTTTTTATCAGCCTGAAAAAATATTTAATATCACTACTGAGGTTGTCCAATGAAACAGAAAAATATAGTCACACTAGTTATTATCGTGTTTTTTGCCGGCATTGTTTCTATGCTGGCTTCAAAATATATTTTTGCTACATCCTCAGACAGACAACAAACTGCAGAAGTTATACCGGCTATCACGTCAGACTTTCCAACTCCAAGTTCAACATACTTTAATTCTCAGTCAGTCGACCCAACTCAGTTAATTCAAATTGGGACATCAACTAATAGTACCCCTTTCAGCACCCCCACGCAGTAGATATGGAATAGGCTACTAAGATGAGCGTATTATCTGCAACTTTACAAAATCAGATCAGTGACAATCTTCTTCAAGATGGTTTATTATCTAAAACTTCACTTGATCAGATACAGATCGACTCCAAGAACAAACACATTCCATTACTGAGCCTTTTGGTTAGTGAAGGCCACATATCTAGTGAAGACCTAACTAAATATACTGCCAGGGCTAACAAGCTGCCTTACGTTAACTTGAGTTCCGCAGTAATCGATCCAACCATACTTGAACTCTTACCTAAAGATATAGCAGAACACTACATGGCAATCCCGCTCGGTGAAATCGATGAGCATCTCGTAGTCGCCATGCTAGATGCTGATAACATTCAAGCCATAGACTTCCTGTCAAAAAGAATCGGGCGGTCACTTAGAGTTTATGCCGCGAGCGAAGAGGGCATCAGGCAGGTCATGAAACAATATAAGGTTAAACTTGATGCATCTGTTACTAATGAAGTAAATGAGGAGCTGGGTGAATTAGATCAACCACCCAATGGCAATAATGCGAACGCCCCACAGACAGTTAAGCCCGCTAGCAAGAATATTAAAACTATTGTTCAAGATTCGCCAATTAGCAAAGCCCTCTCGACGATATTAGAGTACGCTGCCACTAATAGGGCCAGTGACGTTCATATCGAGCCTTATGCTGACTCTTTGGTTATTCGCTGCAGGATAGACGGTATTCTAAAAGAAATCATGAAATTACCTAAAAGTCTCGAGCCTCCATTAATATCTAGAATAAAAATATTGTCCAACTTGAAAATTGATGAGCACCGCATCCCACAGGACGGAGAGTTCACTATAATAGTTGCCAAGCGCGAAATTGATCTAAGAATCGCTATAGCGCCTGTTATTTGGGGTGAACAAGTCGTAATTCGGTTGTTAGATAAAACTGGAACTAGCTTAAAGCTTGAGGATATGGGCTATAGTGGCAGGTCTCTGAGAGTTATCAGACACGGTATCGCGCAGACAAATGGAATGGTACTGACTAGCGGGCCTACGGGTTCGGGTAAATCTACAACTTTATATGCTTTGCTCCAAGAACTTAAAAACGAGACGGTGAATATTGTTACGCTGGAAGACCCAGTAGAATACAAAATGGATGGCATTAATCAAATACAGGTCAATCCTGATGTAGGTCTTACTTTTGCGACTGGTTTACGATCGATCTTACGCCAAGATCCTAACATAATCATGGTAGGGGAAATTCGTGATCATGAGACCGCTGAACTAGCAGTCCAAGCGGCTTTGACCGGTCACTTGGTATTCAGTACTCTCCACACTAATTCTGCGGCAGGTATCTTGCCTCGTCTTCTAGACATGAATATAGAACCATTCCTAATTGCCAGTACGGTAAGAACTGTTATCGGCCAACGACTAGTCAGAACACTTGGAGAAAAAACACAAACCTACCAATCGAGTCCGGTTGAAACGGCTGCCATTAATGCTACGATTGGCCACTTGCTGCCGCCCACTGAAGCCGATATACAAAGAGTAAGTGAAGATCTTGGCTTTCCAAACTTGCCAGTTCGTAATGAAAATGCTTATACTTTAACTAAGGGTGCAGGAAAAATTAATGCATCTCAGGGGTACAAAGGGCGGATGGGTATCTATGAAGCCTTTGAGGTAAGCCCGAAAATCCAGGACTTAATCTTAAAACGGGCAACTAGCGCTCAAATACAGGCTGTGGCCCAGGAAGAAGGTATGGTTTTAATGCGTGAAGATGGGTATCTGAAAGCATTGAGTGGCCGTACAACCATAGATGAAATTAACAGAGTGGCTTCTGCGGATGCCGAATAGAAATAAGGTGGACAATGCAAGAACAACCTAAGATTGAAGTTCTACTAGAAGAAGTTCTAAGACGAAAAGCTTCCGATTTACATATTCAAGTTGGCATGCCACCAATGCTTCGTGTTGATGGAGCTTTACTACCAGTGGCGGGTTCACCGGCGATCACCGAAGAAGCGATTGAAGCTCTTATTTTCTCTGTACTTGATGAGGAACAAAAACAAATTCTCATAAAAGATAAAGAGTTTGATTTTAGTTTTGCTTTCGGTGACTTGGGTCGTTTTCGTGCTAATGTTTTCCATGAACGGGGTAATTTAGCAATTGCACTGCGTTTAATACCAAACGAAATATTGACTATCGAGCAGCTTGGATTACCTTCAGTTGTTAATAATTTTGCAAATTATCCCCGAGGTTTAGTATTGGTCACTGGCCCAACTGGCTCAGGTAAATCAACTACATTGGCGGCAATGATCCATAAAATAAATCAGGAGCAAGCAAGACACATTATTACCGTTGAAGACCCGATCGAATATACCCATAAATCATTAAAGTCTATAGTCGTTCAAAGAGAAGTACACTATGACACTTTCTCTTTCAGCGGAGCACTTCGTTCGGCGCTTAGAGAAGACCCTGACGTTGTCCTGATTGGTGAGATGAGGGATCTTGAAACGATAGCAAGTGCTATAACTATCGCCGAGACAGGTCACCTGGTTTTTGCAACACTCCATACAAATTCAGCTAGCCAATCCGTAGATAGAATGATAGATGTATTCCCGCCACATCAGCAACAACAGGTTCGTTCGGAGTTATCCAATATATTAATGGCTATATGTTCTCAGACTTTGATTCCGGTTATTGGTGGAGGCAGAATTGCCGCAGCCGAAATACTCATCGTTACACCAGCGGTACGCAATATAATTCGGGAAGGGAAAAGCCACCAGCTTGAGGCGGTGATCCAAACTGGCGGGGAATTTGGCATGCAATCCATGGACAATACTCTAGTCGGCTTGATAAAAGCCGGTACAATAACTTATGACGAGGCGCGTACTCATGCTGTTGATTTAAATGAACTAGACAGGCTAATGAGAGCTTAGCTATGTTTTTATATCAATATACTGCGCGTAATGCAACTAGTGGCGAGAGTGTAAAATCTACTGTTGAAGCTGAAAATGAGAATGAGGCGGCCAAGTTATTGCAAAAACAGGGCTTGGTTCCTATTGACATTAAACTAGACCGGGGCTCAAATTTGGGGGTTTTAGGGAAATACTTCAATCGGGTACGGACCAAAGATCGGATACTTTTTTCGCGACAATTAAGTACGCTAATTAACGCTGGATTACCGCTCATACAGTCAATGCGCAACGTTGCCGATCAGACTACTAGCAAGTCACTAAAAACAGTCATTGAAGGGTTGATTACAAGCGTTGAAGGCGGTTCATCACTCTCCGCGGCTGCGGCAAAATATCCCGAGGTATTCAATAAACTGTTTATAAGTTTGGTGGCCGCTGGTGAAGTGTCAGGCACGCTAGATAAGGCATTGGAGCGATTGGCTGATCAACAAGAGAAGGACGCGGATATAATTAGTAAGATTCGCGGGGCAATGATGTACCCAATTATTGTCCTGATAGTCATGTTTGGCGTAATTGCATTTATGGTAATTAAGTTATTGCCAGCTGTCCAAAATCTTTATAGTACTTTCCCAGGCGCGCAGTTACCGCTTATAACTAGGATATTACTCAGCATGGTGCATGCCTTTACGCACTACTGGTGGCTAGTTACTATAATTTTGGCAGTCTTGATATTCCTGTTTCTGAGATGGCGGAAAAGCTCAGGTGGTAGAAGCGTGATAGACAGAGTTAAAATGCGCGCAGGGCCGATTGGGAAGCTGTTTATGAAAATATATATGTCTAGATTCTCGCGTACTGCTTGTACATTAGTAGGTAGCGGAGTTCCACTACTCCAAGTGCTTGATATTACCGGCGACGCGGTGTCCAATGTTCACATTCAGAATTCTTTGAAAAAGGCTGCTGATAAGATTAAAGGCGGTGCTGCTTTATCTGATGTATTAAGCAAAGATCCTAATTTTCTCCCACTGGTGCCAAGTATGATCCGTATAGGAGAACAATCAGGTACGCTGGAACAGATGCTAGATAAAGTGGCAACTTATTACGAAAAGGAAGTAGACCAAGAGGTTAACAATATTAACTCCTTAATTGAACCAATATTGATGGTTATATTAGGAGTTGCCGCGATTCTTATTGTTGTTGCAGTTTTACTCCCCATTTATGGTCTGGCAAACCAGTCAAGCCTATCTGGTGGTTAGGCCAGTTTACGGCTATTGCATTTATTAATACTATCAACTACTATGTACAGCATAAGCATAATAATAAGCAAAGGGGCACTTGCAAAATGAAATCTAAGCAAATTAATAAATCTCAAGGCTTCACAATAATTGAAACCTTGATAGTCCTTGCTATAGCAGCAACTATTTTCCTAGTTGTTTTTCTGGCAGTCTCGGCACTAAATCGGAGCAGTCGCAACACGCAGCGTAAAGACGATGCAGCTGCAGTTATTGCAGCATTTAGTGATTATGCATCAAATAATAACGGGGCCTTACCAGGTAAATTAGCATTTGTGGCTCCTAACCTGGATCTTTGCGCAGCCATAGACTCAAGCTGTACTGCAACCACGAATACCGATATTGTAGCCACCGCTAAACTTGGTTATTACAGCGGTACGGGGACAACCGCTGGTACGGCAGGTGATGTCAATCTAATCAGTGCAGGATCAGGTGCAACCGCACCAGCAACTACTACAGATAGTCTTAATATATATGTTGGCGCAACCTGCAATGGTAATGCTCTTACGGCAGGAAGTACACGTTCTTTAGCGGCTTTGTATGGCACTGAGCTATCAAGTGGTTTTTCTTGGCAGTGTGAAGCGTCCTAGTAAGAACTATCTTTCCTAGGCTTCTAGCTTAATACATCCCTTAGATAAAAGGGATGTATTAATTATTTTTTATATCTGTTAGTATCAGTAAATGATAATAATTATGTTTATGTTTGGTATGCTATTCGGCAGTAGTGTCTATGCTTTTGTATTACGTTACCACGAACACAAAAGTTGGTTGAAGGGCCGCTCGGAATGCGATTATTGCCACCACGTACTTCAACCATTAGATTTAATCCCTATCTTTAGTTGGTTGGCTCTAGGGGGCAAGTGTAGATACTGTAGTAAACGTCTTAGTTGGCAATACCCACTGGTCGAACTTGTCGCTGCCATCCTTTTTGCTCTATCCTATATTTTTTGGCCTTTATCGTTTAACAGTCTGGGTGTGTTTCAGTTCATATGTTGGCTAATTCTTATCACGGGTTTTATGATCTTATCTATATATGATTTGAAATGGTATACACTACCTGATAAGATAGTTTTTCCCTTAGTTAGTCTGTCGTTTCTCCAATTAGTAGTTGTCAGTACAGGGTCGGGGAGTGTTAAGTATTTTCTCGGAGGGATTATTGGCGCCGCTCTTATATCCGGAATATTCTATATGTTATTTCAGCTATCTGGGGGCAAGTGGATTGGCGGAGGCGATGTTAAGCTAGGTATTTGTCTTGGTATGATAGTTGGCGGACCAGTTAATTCCGTTCTCTTAATATTCATCGCTTCCCTGATCGGAACTATTTTAGCCATTCCTTTTGCCCTCAAGAATAAAACTATCAAAGCCCATATTCCATTCGGTCCATTGCTGATGGTGGCTACAGTAATAGTCTTCTTCTTCGGAAGCGATTTAATATCTTGGTATACCCATTTATTAACATAAGCTTGACGCAGCATTTATGTTATACTTTAAGTCATGAATGGTGGATTTAACACCTCCGGTTTCACAATAATCGAGACTTTGATAGTTCTAGGTGTAACGGCGGCTTTATTGTTTAGTGTAATGCTTCTGATCGGTGGCAAAACATCTCAAGCACAGTTCACGTCAGCCATTAATGGCGTTAAGACAAACTTGCAACAAATAATTAACTTGGCTTCAGATGGATCATATCCCAACGAAGGTAAATTTCAGTGCAGTTTGTCTAGTAATACTATCACTATAAATTCCGCCACCTCTAACCAGCAAGGTGCTAATTACGGATGTACGTTCCTTGGAAGTCTAATCCGTTTTGGTAGTTTTGCTCAGCCAACTGCTTTGAACCAACAATATGAGGTATACACGATAGTGGGACAGCAATGTATCTCTGATACAGCTTTTTCAAGTTGTGAAGTCCCGACTTCTTGGACTACTACTGATCCATATATTTTGCCCGCCTCAACTAAAACCACATCAACTCAGAGCATTTTAAGTGGGCTTAGTTTAGTTTCAACCACTCTAATTGACAGCAACAGCCATTCGCTAGGAACGTCTACTATTGGCTTTTCTCCCAGCATCGCCTTCTTGGTAAATCCAGCCCAATTAGCATCGGCAACAACAACATCATCGACCGCTACCACGTTAAGCCCCGGTGCTCTACAGCTTAGTCTATTCACTTATACCAGCGCTTGTGACCCAGCTTCAGAACAAGGATCTCCGCTCATGTCTGCTAACTGTTCGATTACGCCAATAGATGAGGCTGACCTTTGTTTCGCTAGTGCTACAACTGACCAGTCTGGCCTTATTACAATAGGTGGTGGCGGGGCACAGGACACGGTAAGCTTGAAAATATTTGGGGGGAATAACTGTGCTTAGATACCTAAAATCGCTAAAAGATGGGGGTGACACGATTGTGGAAGTTTTATTTGCCGTAGTGGTCATAGGTATAGTTCTCACAGGGGCTTATGCAGTAGTAACCCACAGTCTCCTCGACGAACAAGACGCACAGGAACACAGCTATGCGCTTGGGTTAGCTCAGAGTCAAGTGGAAGAACTAAGAGCCTATATATTGTCTAACTCACCAGCCACTCTACCTTTCAATAATCAGAGCGGATGCATGTATTCTCCATATAGCCCAACTATCTCCTCTTTAAGCGTAGAGTTGAACGCTGGGGGTACGCCGTCGACTGATTGTGTCGTCTCGGGTAGTTCCAGTTCTGGCCCTAGCTATATTCTCAGTATAGCGCTGAAACCTGGTAGTAATCCAAATAGTAATCCGGTCTATCAAGTGAGTGCCCAGTGGCCTAGTCTTATATCTGGCGTTACAACTGACAGAATAATGATTCCTTATGAAGTTAACTAAAATGATAGATAAATACACTTACCCCAAAACTCCATCCGACGATAAAGGTTTCACGATACTTGAATTACTCATCGCAACGGCAATATCCTCTGGGGCCATCCTCTTGCTTATGTTTGGGTTTTTATCTATGTCAGTGACCTACACTAAAGGGCTGACTGTCGCTGAGACTCAGAACACAGCGCGTGATGTTCTCAATACAGTATCCCAATCAATTGAATTTGCTGATCCCGCCACAATTAATCCTGCGTATATAAACACGCCCTCAGCGACTTCAGCCTCAGGTTGGTTCTGCGCTAACAATAGTATCTTCGTATATACTCTCGGTGTTAAAGTTACGAGTACGACCCACGCTTTAGTAGAAAACTCAATACTAGGGGACAGTGGTTGTCCGAATTCTGGCATAACAACAGCTACGGATTACATAAATAGTAATACTACTGCCCAGGAACTTTTAGGTCCAAATATGCGGCTAACAGCATTTAACGTCAGGGCTGGGGCAGATAACACATACACGATCAATATTAAAGTTGCTTATGGCGAAGACGCCGTTCTCCAAGGTTCCACTATATATGATGAAAATCCACTTTATTATGATATTGGTTCAAATCAAGTCAAATGTAATGGACAAATCGGTCAAGATTTTTGCGCAACATCAGCCCTTCAAACAGTAGTGGAGTCGCGCCTTGCTAACTAAGATATACTGTGACATAGTGGAGACTAAAGCATGAGAAGAATACATCATCAATCACTGGATCAGGCAAGACTCAATCAAAAGGGCATGGCCTCTATTCTCGTAGTCCTTATAATGTCCGTAGTCATCTCATTGATAGTGGTAGGTTTCTCCCAAGTATCTACTCGCGAACAGACAAACGCATTGAGGAATCAACTTAGTACAACTGCGTATTATGCGGCTGAATCAGGCATTAATGACGCCATAAACATAATCAAAAGCCCTAATCTTAACAATTTTAGCTATGCTAAAAATAATTGTGGTTATAGTGCTTCAGACCCGCTGTATACGTCACTTTATAACTCGACCAATACCAGTCAAACAAACTTTCAGTATGACAATAGCAGTGTTGGTAACGCAACCTACACGTGCTTACTGGTTAATCCAACTCCGAATGAGTTAATCACCGATGTTAGTTCTAACTCACAAGTTATTCCAATTAATGCCGGTAGCCCCTCGTTAATTAGCAACATAAATCTTCTCTGGAATAACCCAAACGCTAGCAGCAGCAGCGCATCGGCATGGAGCTCAACCAATAGTGACTGTTCGCTAAGTACTTCTAATCCTCAATTCCCACCCAATGCTTCATGGAACTGTGGGTTGGGTGTTCTTCGCGTAGATCTTGTGCCAATTACGAGCTCACTATCCGAGACTAACTTATTAACCGGCACAATGTCGGCATTTATCGTTCCAAATAATAGTGCGGCTTCCGCGACCTTTACTAATAACAGCTCTCCCTCCAATGTACCGGTTTATGGGTCAACCTGTACGTCAGCCACCGGCTGTAAGGTCTCAATAACTGGTCTACCCACACAAGATCATGGTGTTCCTGTCTTGGAATACTATATGCGCGTCAGCTTGATTTATAGCGGGTCGAATGTACTGGTCATAACTGCTACAAACTCTGCGGGTAAGTCTTTACCTCTCTCAGGTGCCGAATACATTATAGATTCTACTGGTCTAGCGCAGGGTGTATCCAGAAGGATTCAGGTGGCTGTACCAATTGTTCAGGCTACGGATATCCCAGGATATTCGATCCAAACAACTACTGACATATGCAAGCGCTTTTATATAATTCCTTCTGGCAGCGGTGGTACTGGTGATCCAGTTGCATCAATTGTCGGATCGGGTTCGGGAGATTGTACGGCTAGTGGTTTTTAGGCTTTAATTTTGTGGTGGAATCGTTCGTGGATACTCTTTAGGTGTGGATCTGTAACGTGAGTATAGATTTGGGTGGTGGCAATGTTGCTGTGACCAAGCATGGCTTGTACGCTGCGTAAATCAGCGCCGTTCATTAGCAGATCAGTCGCAAAACTGTGGCGAAGGGTATGGGGACTAACATGCTTTGTAATGCCTGCCATGAGAGCATAACGAGCAACTAGCCGTTGAACACTTCGTGCCGTTAGTCTATGGAAGTTGCCGCTCAAATCGACAGTCTTTTTACCGCTATACCTGATGAATAAGGGCTTAGTATTATCTTTGCGTTGCTGCAAGTACTTATCAATCCACTCTGCCGCCTCGAGGCTAATAAATATTGGTCTATCTTTTTGTCCCTTACCACGCACCATAAACTCTCGACGTTTTAGGTTTATATGATCACGATTTAGACCAATAAGCTCCGAAACCCTTAGGCCGCTACTAAAAAGCAATTCAAGTATCGCTCGATCTCTTAGCCCGGTAATTTTCGAAGTATCTGGTTCAGCAAAAAGTCGGTCTAGTTCTTCTTCTGACAGGAAAGTAACTTGTTTACGGACGGTTCGAGCCAGTTCAATCTTATCAGCGCTAAGGGCAGGGATATCACGCTTAGCACAGTATTTTAAAAAACTTCTCAGGGCTATAAGGTGATAGTTTTGAGTTGATTTGCCTAACTCATCTGATACATTGCTACCCAGTCGGTTGAGCCAGAGACGCCATTTTCTGATAAGTTCTGGGTCTATATCAGTAACTTTAATATCCCCCGCAAAATCTAGTAGACGGGTTAGGTAATGGTCGTAATTGGCAATAGTCTTCTGAGAACGGTTTTGCTCAATCTCGAGGTATTCCAGAAAATCAGTTTTTGCTTTTGAAAACTGCATATGTTTATTATAACATTGTGCGACATCAAATCAGGTAGCCATAAGCTCCAGCATCTGTTAAAATAGAGTTTAAATAAACTGAAAAGGAATTACATGGAACGAACCTTGGTAGTTTTTAAACCGGATGCCGTGCAACGGGGTATAGTTGGCGAGATTTTAAGTCGCTTTGAAAAAGTTGGGCTCAAGATCGTAGCCGTAAAGATGTTAAGTCCAGATTCTGCACACTTCTACCATCACTATGAGACGATTGGTAAGATGGTCTCAAGGCGAGGCAAGGACACTTTTGATATTACTGTTGAAGCAATGGGTGAAGGCCCTGTAATCGCAATCGTTCTTGAAGGCATTGAGGCCGTATCACTCGTGCGAAAAATGGTCGGAACGACAGAGCCAAAAGCTGCTTCGCCGGGAACTATCAGAGGGGACTACTCCCACATTAGCTTCGCATTCGCTAACTCGGAAGGGTTGGCCGTTCCAAATATTGTTCACGCATCTGGTGATGTGGAAGAAGCTAAGGAAGAAATTGCTCACTGGTTTAAGGACAATGAACTTTTTGAATATACGGCAACTCACGAGAAGTTTACTCAGGCAAAAAGGCGTAAACCTTAAAGTCGTGTATCAAGACTTGATTGGTCCGGTAGTTCAATGGATAGAACACCACCGTCCTAAGGTGGGTGTTGGGGGTTCGATTCCCTCCCGGGCCACCAAAGTATGCTAGTGATAATTTACACTAAAAAGGTACAATAGTAGGGTATGGCCCACAAGTATTTTGCTGACCAAATGGATAATGAAGAGGTTTTATATGTTTTTCGTAAACATCCTATAGTCATGCGCAAAGGACTGGTAGTAGGAATGCTGCTAATTCTTCTAAGCACTATACCGGTAGCCATAAAACCAACACTTGGTTTCGGTTGGTTTTTTGGTAGTATAGGCATCGGCCTAGTGGTTGCTTTGTTGTTTTTTGCCCCATTCTGGATCAGCTGGTATTACAGTATTTTTATTCTTACTGACCAGCGCTTGATTCAAATCACCCAAAAAGGACTATTTAACAGGGCGGTAGTCGATATGCAGCTTAATCAGATACAGATGGTTAATTACCAAATTGCTGGGCTCCAAGAAACAATGCTGGGATACGGTACGATTGTAATGCAGACATATATGGGTGACTTAGTAATTCACGACGTGCACCATCCGGCTAAAACCCAGAAAAAAATACTTGAGGTTTTGAGAGACAATGGAGTCACCGCGACAAGTTATGGTAGTGAAGAACTCGGGGCACGATCAAACTCAACTATGGATCTTGAAACAGAGGAGGACAATGAAGAATAAATTAAAGAAGTTGGCGCCTAAACGACCAAAGTTTCTAATTAAGAAAAAAAACGTGGCCGAACGGTTTAACGATGCCATGAAAACCTTGCCAAAGATTACTGACGATACGCTGGCCGAACATCGCGAGGACGTACTTTCTAGGGCTCGAAAATATATCTATCCCTTGCAGCACTCAAAGCATCGTATAGTGCTTATATCAAGCGGCCTATTTACTGTGTTGGTAGTTGTTTTCTTTGTCTACTGTGGACTAGCGCTGTATAAGTTCCAGTCAAATAACAGTTTCTTATATGGTGTTACTAGAGTAATACCTTTCCCAGTCGCCAAAGTAGGCCCAAGCTACGTATCTTATGAAAATTATTTATTCCAACTACGGCACTATATGCATTATTATGAATCTCAGCAACAGGTAGACTTTAGCTCGGCGTCCGGCAAAGAGCAACTAGCCAACTACAAGAAGGAGGCTCTCCAACAAATTATTACAGACGCCTATGTAAAGCAATTGGCTTCTAAGAATCATGTTAGCGTTTCTGGCCAAGACATAACAAATGAAATCGCTCTAGTTCGCAGCGAAGATAGACTGGGTAGTAATAACAAAGAATTAACAACAGTATTAAATCAGTTCTGGGGTTGGTCTATGAATGATTTCCAGACCGAGCTTAAACAAGAATTACTAGCTCAGAAGGTAGTATTTACCCTGGACACAGCCACTCATGTTCGTGCTCAAGCAGCCCTCAGCGCATTGCAACACGGCGCGACCTTTAGTGCGGTCGCCAGTCAGTATTCTGACGATTCTGCTACGAAAAATAACGGCGGGCAATTTGGATTTACGATAACTGCCGACACGACGACTCTTGCTCCACAAACATTACAAACATTACTATCTCTTAAAGCAGGCCAGGTATCGGGGATTATTAATCTTGGTAATGCTCTTGAGATAGACGAGGTTATATCAAACGATAATGGTCAGATCCAAGCTGCGCATATTCTGTTTAACTTCCAGAGTATCAATACATATACTCAACCTCTTGTCCAAAAGGAGAAGCCACACATTTACATAAATCAGAAAATCTAGCTAGGTTATCGTTGCTTTTTGACCAATAGACTGCTATTATGACCTCTGTTCTAGGTAAATAAAGGTCATATGGGCTCGTAGTGAAGTTGGCCTATCACGCCTCCCTGTCACGGAGGAGATCGCCGGTTCGAATCCGGTCGGGCCCGCCAGTACATTGACAAATATTCAAGCTTATGCTATCATAAATATTAGTGTAAAAAAATAAAATTATATAAGGAAATCACTAATGGAACTTAAGCTAAAAAATCCTACGAAAACAACTCTCGAATTTGAAAATTCGTATGACCGTAGTGGAGTAGGCAAAATAGTCAGCCCCCATATTGGCAAAGTTGCTAGACTAGGTTTTGCTTTTAATAGAACTAGAGTTGAAGTCACTAACCCGTTTGGTCTATTTGGATATCCATTACGTGTTAACATACCTAATTCTGAGTTACCAGGCGTAATGGAAGACGCTAAGGAACGTGGAGAGGTTGTTGCAGGAGAAATTCGTTCAGTCCAGGAACAAGATAATTCTTACAGGGATGAACATAGTCCCCGACTAATTTTATTGAATAGAGAACTTAGCAATCTTTCTGAACTCAGTCAAAAGATTCATAGTACATTAGATGCCGAAACGAAGTAGAATAAAAACTAATTAACGTATGAATGGATACAACTCTATTCGAGTATTAAGTAACAGATTTGCTGTAACTAATAGTATCTTTTAGATACTATTCTCGGCATTGTATAATAGTTCCAAACTTCCTCCGCCAAGGCCTGCCAAGCATAAACGTTTTGTGAGTAATGCCTACTTTTCGTATACTTTACTGGTGCGACAACGAAAACGTCTAACATTTACGATAGTTACATGCTTACTGATTTTGGCTATCGGTGCTATTTTACTGAGCCTACATTCTAATAGAGACTATAGTAATCCTAGCTTCCTAGGCTACAAGAACAATGTCATTTCCTGCGCATCATTTTATGGAGGGAATCACGAAACTGATGCTCAAATTTATGATCAATGGAAAAAGCACGAACCAATAGGCTGTTAGATACAGTTCGAAAATCCGACTCTATGTCCCGTTATCAAGCTTATGCCGTATTAACTCAACACCTTTGCAACGTAAAAGGTAGGCGTCCTAAACTGTAAGTACTATCACATAACTACAGAAAGGAGCCTACCATGGCTTATTCTATCAACCCTAACCTACCTAGAGCGAG